>ENA-ORCZ01000033-ORCZ01000033.1-marine-metagenome-genome-assembly--contig:-NODE-33-length-236971-cov-41.553767_pt1 | contig 236971 bp, 214 predicted proteins | sample MGYA00237785_ERZ508519 | MGnify/ENA primary metagenome ERZ508519 (study PRJEB26189, sample SAMN06268790) | marine metagenome | isolation source: Bioluminescent Bay, La Paraguera, Puerto Rico | place... | reverse complement strand
GTACCGGAGCTGCACGAACCACACGATATCACGTTGGTCTATGGCAGAAACTCGAAGGTATCCGTACCGGCAGGCACTGCGTCTTCGCGACGCATGTCCACTTGGTTTTCGTGACGAAGTTCCGGCACACGGTGTTCACCGACCGCCACCTGACCCGCATGGAAGCGATCATGCGGGACGTATGCACGGACTTCGAGGCCGAACTGGTCGAGTTCAACGGCGGCCACAACCATGTCCACCTGCTGGTCGACCACCCACCCAAAGTCGCCGTTTCCCGCCTGGTCAACTCACTCAAGGGCGTCTCGTCGCGCCGCCCGCGGCAGGAGTTTCCCGACCTCGCACGCCACTTCTACCGGGCCAACAAGCTCTGGTCGGGCTCGTACTTCGCCGGCTCCGTCGGCGGCGCGCCACTGAGCATCGTGAAGCAGTACATCGAGCAGGAAAACCGGCCAGGTTAGAGCACTGCTCGGGCCCTGGCGGCCCCTCCCAGCGCGGGCCTTCACCCCCGGCCTGAAGGCCGGAGCACTGGCCCGCATTCCGGTAGCGGGTTGCCCGCTCCGGTGCTTCCGTGCCGCGCAGCACCGGCATCTCGGTGACGACCCGGCCGAGACCGTCGTAGGTGTAGCGGGTCGCGTTCGGCACGGCGGTGTCGGCGAGCGGGGTGAACAGCCCACCGCTCGGTGCGCCCTCGGCGTAGTAGGCGTTGTTGGTCTGCCACACCTCACCGGAGGTGTTGTAGAGCGTGTCGCTGATCAGCCGGCCGCCGCCGACGGCTTCCTGCTGGCTCTGCCGTTCCCGGCCGAGCCCGTCGTAGAGGGTGACGGCGGTTTCGACCCGGTTCTCGTGGCCGCGGCTGCGAGTGACCACGTACGGCGGTTTGCCGGCCGGCAGGTGGTATTCGGCGCTGAAGTCCGGGACCGCGCCAGCGGTCGGGGTACGTCCGGGCGCCCAGACTTCGACGAGCCGGCCGAGCGGGTCGTAGGTCGACTGGCTGACGTGCCCGTTCGGGTCGGTGCTGCGTACGGCGACACCGCGACCCGGGTCGACCTCGACGGTCTGTTCGTGGCCGAGCGAGTTGCGTTCGACGACCTCGTAGGCCTGCCCGGTGGCCGGTTCGAAGGTGGTCGTCGAGGTCCTGCCGTCCGGATCGGTGCGGGACACCACCCGGCCGAGCGCGTCGAAGGCGACGGTGCCGTCGCTCTGGAAACCGGACCCGTCGGCCTTCAACGACCAGGAGCCGGTGACCAGGGCGCGGGTCGACGCGGCGAGGGCGGTGCCGTACGGCTGGCCGTCGTAGCCGACCCGGCTGGCCGAGCTGAGTGTGGTCAGGGCGTCGAAGTCGGCGTCCGCGCACAGCGTCGGGCTGGTCCGCAGCTGGCGGGTCATCCCGATGACGTGCTGGTCGGCCGCGAGCGTCGACCTGGTGATCGGCGTCCCCGGGCGTCAAGGGACTCGGCTGACCGCAGCCGCGTCCGTGACACCCTCGTGGCGGCTGTTTCGCTGAGCTCGATGGCCTGCCGATCGGCAAAGTTTGCCTGAGAACCCGTGTTTGCCTGTAGCAGGAAAACCCCGGTTTTGTGGCAAACTTTGCTAGGTGGGGTCGCGATCTGAGCAAGAACTGCTGACCGAGGCGTATGAGCTGCTGCGGCGTCTGCTCCCTGACGACGTGGGTATGGAGCTACGGCCGGACGGCGCCGGTCCGTCCGACAGCGGCCGGGATGCGGCATGGCAGATCTCCGCGCCCACCTACACCAGCCCGTTGCTGATCCAGGCATTCCGCAGATTCACCCCCCGGGACGTCGACCGGGTGCTGGGCAGCATCTCCTCAATCGTGCGCAAGATGCTGCGCGATCCGCCGATCGTCGTCGTCGCGCCGTGGCTCAGCCCACGATCACAGCAACTGCTGACCGAACGCGGGCTGAACTACCTTGACCTGACCGGCAACGTCCAGCTCAGGGTGGCACGGCCGGCGGTCTATCTGCGCCTCGACGGCGCACGCGAGGATCCGGATCCACCGACCATGTCGCCGGTCCGGCTCCAGGGTGCCGGCGTGCATGCCCTGGTACGTCTGCTGGTGGACGTCGAGCCGCCCTACCGAATGCTGCACCTAGCCAGAGCCGCCGGGCTGAGCGCGTCCTACGTCTCACGCACCCTCGCCGCGCTCGACGAGGAACGCCTCATCGAGCGCGACCCGAAGAGCAAGATCGTTACAGACGTGGACTGGCAGGGGCTACTCGCCGCCCGAGTCGAGCACTACGGGCTGCTGCGGTCCAACCGGCACCAGACATACATCGCCCGGACCGGCGCGCGCACCCTCTACCGCCGTCTTGCTGCAGAGCAGCAGGATCAGGCGGTGGTCACCGGGTCGTACGCGGCGACGGAGTACGTCCAGCTCGCCGCCCCCGCGCAGTTGGCGCTGTATGTGCCTGACCTCGACCAGTTTGCCAAGACGTACGAGCTGATGCCGGCCGCCCAGGGCGCGGACGTCCTGCTGCTTCGTGCTGCGAACAGGGCACAGCTCGTCTGGAAACGGCAGACTGAGTCCGGGCAGATCCACGTAGGAATATCCCAACTCGCAATGGACTGTTTGAGCGGCAATGGACGGTTGCCAGAGGAGGGGGACGCGCTGCTGGAGTGGATGACCGGCAACCTCTCGCGATGGCGCGCGCGTCAACTGCTCTGAAATAGACGGTGACCAGTAGCCTCGTCGAGTGGCTCACGTCCAACCTCTCTACATTGCTGCACGCCGGGTCCTGCTCGACGCACTGCACACCCTCGACCGCCACCGGGACGCCGTCGTCCTGGTCGGCGCACAGGCCATCTATCTCCAGGCCGGTGACGCAGACCTCGACGCCAGCGTCGCCCCGTTCACCGCCGATGCCGATCTGAGCATCGACCCGGACAAGCTCGGCCCGGACCCACGGATCGCCGAGGCGATGCAGGCCGGCGGGTTCCATTTGAAGATCAAGGGCGGCAACGGTGGGGAGGAGCCCGGCACCTGGCTCGCCACTACCACGGTCGACGGCCGCAACGTCGACGTCCCGGTCGATCTGCTGGTGCCGGAGAGCATGGCTCCGGCGACACGGGGTCGCCGGGACGCGCGACTGCCCGAGCACGGCAGGAACGCCACCCGATGGACACCAGGCATTGAAGCCGCTGTCCGGGACAACACCGAGATGGTCATCACCAGTCTCGAACCTGAGGTCGACGGTCGGTCGGCGAAGGTCCGGGTGGCCAGCCCTGGCGCGCTTCTGGTCGCCAAGGCACACAAGATCGCGGAACGTCTCGGCGACGGCGACCAGGGCCGGACCCACCGGGTCAAGGCGAAGGACGCCGGTGATGTCTACCGGCTGATGACCAGCCCGGCCTCACCGACCCAGATCGGCACCCGGCTGCGTGAGCTGGCGGACGATCCGGTCTGCGGCAGCAGCGTCCGCGCTGGCGTCGACCGCCTCGATGGCCTGTTCGGTGCCTCCAACGCGAACGGCGTCGCGCTGGCCACGCAGGCGCTCGCCGCAGCTGTCCCCGAGGACCGGATTCGCCAGTTGGCACCCGCGTACCTGGCTGCGCTCCTCGCTGCCTACCGCGACTGACGGCGGCTCGTCCGGCGCGGATCCGTTGTCGTAGGGCGGGCCTACACTGCGGCGCCATGGCGATGGTGACCTTTGTCGACGAGAGCACGGCCGGGGCCCGTACCCCGGCCTGGGCGCTGCAGATATTCGAGGAGCGGCTGACGCTGCGGGAGCTGATCCGGCGGCGGATCCATCAGGAGGTGGCCGAGTACCACGCCGCCGAGGCCGCCGGGACGGCGCCGGCGCGCTCACTGGTGCAGCCGACCCCGGTGGAGCGGGCCCTCAACGGCGACCCGACCACCCGTCGCCGTCCCCGGGTCGACCCGGACAACCAGGTGGCGCTCGCCGAGACAGCGTTCAACCGCAACGGGTTCGTGGTCCTGGTCGGCGACCGCCAAGTGGAGAATCTCGATGACGAGGTCGACCTGCGTCGCGACACCGAGGTCACCTTCCTCAAACTCGTACCGCTGGTCGGTGGCTGATGTCGGTCAGGAACAACACCGAACCGTGGCACATCGAACGGTTGCGTGAGCTGGTCACCGCTGGCGAGATCGTCGACCTGTCGTGGTACCTGCAGACACATTCGAAGCAGGCGTTGGACGACAAGGACGCGTGGAAGTCGCTGCGTCTGCTGTCCCGGCCGGATCTGGTACGCCTGTTGCGCCTCATGATCGAGGCGGCCACCGACGCGCGCAGGCGATCGTGGACGATTGTGGAGGTCATCTCCCGGCTGGCCCGGCGGCTGCCCGACGACCTCACCGAGGCCGACGCCCGGGTCATCGCCGACTTCGCAGTCCGGCAGTGGCGCGCAATCCCGCCCGGCGCGTTGGAGGTGGTGGCCCGCAGGTTGGCTGCCGAGGGACCGCTGCCGGAGGCGTTGCTGCGGTTGGCGATCCACCTGTCCGGGGAGAACGCTCAGCTGCGGCGGCTGACGATCGAGCTGGGCATCGCGCCGCTGTCCACCGAAGACCCATGGGCCGAGCAGATCACCACCGAACTGCCGACCCTCGACCCGGTCTGGCCGCAGCTGCTGGCGCATGCCAGCACCGCCACCACCCCCCGCCCGTCGGCGGCCTGGGTGACGGCCGCGCGGGAGCTACTCACCCAGGTCGACCCGGGCCAGGCCCGTGCGGTGCTGGGCCGGTGGCTGGCCGCGGCGTCGGTCACCCCGCAGCGGGTGCCGGACGCCGGCAACGCGGACGTGCTGCGTGGTCTGCTCTGGCTGGTGGAGCTGACCGGGCCGACCGCCGACCAGGTACGCCAGGTCGGCGTACTGGTCGAGGTGATGCTGCGACGACTGCCCGGGATCGGGCCGGCCGGCCCGAAGGTCGCCAACGCGGCGGTCGGGGTGCTGGGGCGGCTCGATGGTGACGCCGCGCTGGCTCAGCTGGCCCGGTTGTCGGCGCGGCTGACGTACAAGGGCACCCGCAACGAGGTCGACAAGGCCCTCGACGCGCGGGCCGCCGCGCTCGGCATCGGCCGCGACGAGATCGAGGAGTTGGCGGTCCCCGACTACGGGTTGACCGACGTCGGTCGGCACGAGGTGACGGTCGGTGGCTGCCGGGTCGAGCTGCTGGCCGGCGTCGGCGCCACTGCGGTGACCTGGCACAACGACGCCGGCCGGGTGGTGAAGTCGCCGCCGGCGGCGGTACGGCGTGACCATCCGCAGGTCGTGGCCGACGTCAAGACGCTGGCCAAGGACGTCTCCGGGATGCTGGCGGCGCAGTCGGCCCGGCTGGACCGGCTCTTCGTGGCCCGACGCAGTTGGAGCCTGCCGGCGTGGCGGGAGCGGTACCTGGACCATCCGCTGGTCGGCGTCCTGGCCCGGCGGCTGCTCTGGCTGATCGATGGGGTGGCGTGCGGCTGGGCGGACGGTGCGCTGCGCACCGTCGACGACGCCCCGGTGTCCGCCGCCGACGATGCGGTGGTGCAGCTGTGGCATCCGATCGGCCGGCCGGTGCCGGAGGTGGTCGCCTGGCGGGAGTGGCTGGAGCGGCACCGGGTGGTGCAGCCGTTCAAGCAGGCCCATCGGGAGGTGTACCTGCTGACCCCGGCGGAGGAGTCGACCGGCAGCTACTCGAACCGGTTCGCCGGGCACGTGCTGCGCCAGCATCAGTACCACGCGCTCGCCGCCGCCCGGGGCTGGGTGGACAAGCTGCGGTTGATGGTCGACGACACCTGTCCGCCGACGACTCGGGAGCTGCCGCAGTGGGGGTTGCGGGCGGAGTACTGGGTGGAGGGGGTCGGCGACGACTATGGTGCCGACACCACCGACAGCGGTACGTACCTGCGGCTGGTCACCGACCAGGTGCGGTTCTATCCGATCGACGCCCCCGGCAACGAGGCGCACGCCACCGGCGGCGGGTACACCGCCGGCCGGTGGGGCGCCCGGGAGCAGCGGGCACCGGCGGAGCCGCTGCCGCTGGACCAGGTGCCACCGGTGGTGTTCAGCGAGGTGATGCGCGACGTCGACCTGTTCGTCGGGGTGGCCAGCGTCGGCAATGACCCGACCTGGTCCGACGGCGGCCCCCAGGGCCGGTTCCGGGACTACTGGTCTTCCTACAGTTTCGGGGAGTTGTCGGCGACGGCGCAGACCCGCCGGGATCTGCTGGCCCGGCTGCTGCCCCGGCTGGCGGTGGGCAGCCAGGCCAGCATCGACGGCCGGTTCCTGGTGGTCCGGGGCGAGCTGCGCACCTACAAGATCCACCTGGGGTCGGGCAACATCCTGATGAGCCCGAACGACACCTACCTGTGCATCGTGCCGGACAGGTCGTCGACGCGGTCGGGCGGCGGCAACGGCGGGTTTCTGCCGTTCGAGGGAGACAACGTTCTCGCCGTGATCATCAGCAAGGCGATGCTGCTGGCCAAGGATACCGAGATCACCGACGTGACGATCACCCGGCAGATCGGGATCGCGGCGCGTTCATGATCCACTCAGGGGTCGGGTGGGGGTCGGGTCGACAGTTCCGCCCTGCCAGACGCCCGGGTCGGGCACCGCGATTGTCGCGGTGCCCGACCGACACTGATCATGCAACTTTCTTGACCATGAGGTAAGGGGTGCCTATCTCCGGAACTGCCTTCGGGTTGCGAACCCCGACCGCGCCAGCGCGGCTCGCGTGTGGGCGACGGTGTCAGCCGCAGCGGTCCGGTCCGGCGGGAGGCGGCACCTCGGACAAGGCCGCAGCGCGGCGGGTGATCGGAGCGGCGGCGCGATGACCCGGTACGCGCGGGACGCCGATCGCTCGCTCATCACCGGACAAATCCCTGTCCGCTCATTTTCCGGGCCAGCTGAGACGATTGTGCAGCGCCTCGGATGCCACACTCCCCCACACCCTGCCAGCAAATGCTACAGACTTCTGTAACTGATTATCCCGCCGAAAGAATGCATTCCGCGTGGAGTGTCGCGCCAGCCATTCTTTCCACGGATCAGCAGCAGCCCTGCCGGTTGCCGAAGAAACTGTTATCCAGGTGGACGAAGCGAGCGGCGGAAACTGCGGCACAGCCCTTCCATCGGGACACCCCGGGCAGGGCCGCCGCAGGTCAATGGCCCTGCCCAGGATACCCGGAGGTTCCACGTCATACCTCGCATCTCGGGCCAGTGAGCGTGGTACAGGCTTTGCCGCGCCGGTCGCCCCATACCTGATTCGGTGACGATACCGTCGACAATGGAACAGGTTGGAATGGCGGGACCGATCCGCACCTCCCCCCGTACGAGATGTCCGAAACATCCCGTACGGGGATGTTTTTCGTTCGTGGCAGACCGTCGGGTATGGTCGAGTGCAAACCCCCACCACAGACCTGGTTTGACTTGCCCACCGACCGTCCGACGACTCGATTTCGGTCGATGAACACCTCCCGTGTGCGTCGATTGGGACCAGCGTCACGACATTCGTTGGAATGGAGATCGTGTCCGCAATCGTCGTGAAATCGTTGTACAAAATTTTCGGCAAACGTGCTGACAAGGCGCTCGAGCGCCTCAAGACCAGCCAACCCGACGCTCCGGCGAACCTGGGCGGCGCCACCGCGGCCGTCGTCGACGCCAACTTCGAGGTCCGGCCCGGCGAGATCTTCGTCGTGATGGGGCTCTCCGGGTCCGGGAAGTCCACCCTGATCCGGATGCTGAACGGCCTGCTCACCCCGACCGGCGGCTCGGTCGAGGTCGACGGCGTCGACCTGACCAAGCTCAAGCCGGCCGCGCTGCGCAAGCTGCGCCGCGAGAAGATCAGCATGGTCTTCCAGCACTTCGCGCTGCTGCCGCACCGCTCGGTGCTGGAGAACGCCGGCTACGCGCTGGAGGCCGCCGGGCTGCCCCGCGCCGAACGGCGGGAGCGGGCGATGGAGGCACTGCGTCTGGTCGGTCTGGACCGCTGGGCGGACAAACTGCCCCAGGAGCTGTCCGGCGGGATGCGTCAGCGGGTCGGCCTGGCCCGGGCGTTGGCGGCCGGCACCGACATCATGCTGATGGACGAGGCGTTCTCCGCCCTCGACCCGCTGATCCGCCGCGAGGTCCAGGACCAGTTGCTGGACCTGCAGGCTCAGCTCGGCAAGACGATCGTCTTCATCACCCACGACCTCAACGAGGCGATGCGCCTCGGTGACCGGATCGCCGTGATGCGCTCCGGCCGGATCGTCCAGCTCGGCACCGCCGAGGAGATCCTCACCGACCCGTCGAACGACTACGTCGCGCAGTTCGTGGCGGACGTCGACCGTACCCGCATCCTCACCGCCTCATCGGTGATGGAGCGACCGCTCGGCGTCGTCGACGTCAACTCCGGTCCCCGGGTCGCCGCCCGGATCCTCCGGGAGACCCAGACCTCCGCGATCTATGTCACAGGCAAGAACAAGCAGTTCCTCGGTACGGTCTCCGACGACGTGATCGACCAGGCGGTCCGCGACGGCCGGCGGAACCTGCAGGACGTGGTGACCACCGACCACGTCCGGGTCGCCGGGGAAGACACCCCGGTCGCCGAGTTGTTCACCCCCTGTGCGGAAAGTTCACACCCGCTCGCGGTGACCGACACCACCGGCCGGCTCACCGGCGTGATCCCCCGGATCACCCTGCTCACCGCGCTCGGCAGCATCGGCAGCGACACCGGCAACGGGACCAGCGACGGCACCGGCGACGACGCCGAGCCGACCAGCTCCAGCGAGGTGGGCACCATCACCGCGACAGTCCCCGATCAGGCAACCCCGGCTGATGCAGTGCTGAGCCCGGAGGGAGACCGCTCATGAACGCCGCCGACGGCATTGACAGCATCCTCCCGTACGTCAGGATCGGCGCGGCGTTCGAGTTCGTCGTCGACTGGACGACCGAGTACCTGGGTGCGCTCTTCGACGGGATCTCGACATTCGTCGAGTCGCTGGTGGATCCCCTGGTCGACGTACTGCTCGCACCGCCGGCGATCGTCGTGGTGCTGATCTTCGCGGCGCTCGGCTGGTGGCTGCGCGGGTGGAAGTTCGGCATCGGCACCGCCGTCGGGCTCGGCATCGTCGCCGGCATGCCCTACTGGGAAGAGACCATGAGTACGCTGGCGTTGGTGCTGGTGGCGAGTGCTCTGTCGCTGGCGATAGCGGTCCCGCTCGGGATCCTGATCGCGGAGAACCAGCGGGCGGCGGCGTTGACCCGCCCGGTGCTCGACCTGATGCAGACGTTGCCGGCGTTCGTCTACCTGATCCCGGCGATCTTCTACTTCGGCATTGGCGCCGTCCCCGGGGTAATCGCTACGGTGGTGTTCAGTATGCCGCCGGGGGTCCGGCTGACCCAGTTGGGCCTGCGACAGATCGACCGCGAGGTGATCGAGGCCGGTGAGGCGTTCGGCGCGTCGCCCTGGGCGGTCCTGCTCCGTACCAAGCTGCCGCTCGCCCTGCCGACCATCATGCAGGGGGTCAACCAGGTGATCATGCTGGCGTTGTCGATGGTCGTCATCGCCGGGATGGTCGGGGCCGGCGGCCTCGGCGAAGTGATCAACACCGCACTCGCCCGGCTCCAGGTCGGCCAGGGCTTCGAAGGCGGCATGGCCGTGGTGATCCTGGCGGTGGTGCTCGACCGGCTGACCGACTCGATCGGGGCCCGTACCCGGTCGGCGAAGGCGCAGCGGGCGCTGCAGGAAGCCTGACCCGCAAGTCCGACCGGACCGACCCGAGACCGGACCGACCCGAGACCGAACCAGAGCTGCACCGTATCCGAACCGAGATCCCGCAGGGAGGGTCACCGGTGCCGGCGCCCTGCCTCGCTGCCGCGAGTCCGCCGGTGTAGGGCAACACGATGGAAGGACGACAACGAATGTTCCGCAACAACCCGCTACGCCGGGCCGCAGTGGCGGCCACCGCCGCCCTGGCCCTGGGGCTCGCCGCCTGCGGCAGCGACGCCGACAGCGACACCGGCAGCGAGAACGGTTCCGACGCCGCCGACAAGAGCATCACCATCGGCTACATGGCGTGGGACGAGGCGATCGCCGCCTCCTACCTGTGGCAGAACATCCTTGAGGCCGAGGGGTACGAGGTCGAGCTGACCAACGTCGAAGCCGGCGTGGTCTACTCCGGTCTGGCCTCCGGCGACATCGACCTGTTCCTGGACGGCTGGCTGCCGCAGACGCACGCCTCCTACATGGAGGAGTACAGCGACGACCTGGAGACGATCGGGGTCTGGTACGACAATGCCAGCCTGAGCATCGCCGTCCCCGCCTACGTCGACGGGGTCGACTCGCTGGCGGACCTGGCCGACAACGCCGAACTGTTCAACAACGAGATCATCGGCATCGAGCCGGGCGCCGGTCTGACCGCCGCCACCCAGGACAACGTCATGCCGACCTACGGGCTGGACGACTACGAGCTGCGGACCTCGTCCACCCCGGCGATGCTCGCCGCGCTGCAGAGCGCGATCGGCGACGAGGAGCCGATCGTGGTCACCCTGTGGCACCCGCACTGGGCCTACTCGAACTACGAGCTGAAGGACCTGGCCGACCCGGAGGGCACCCTGGGTACCGCCGAGGAGATCACCACGCTGGCCCGGACCGGGTTCAGCGCGGACTTCCCCGAGGTGACCGCGATGCTGGAGAAGTTCCAGATGGACGACCAGCAGCTCGGTTCGCTGGAGGACCTGATGTTCAACGTGCACGAGGGTGACGAGCCGGCCGCCGTCGAGGCGTGGCTGTCGGAGAACCCGGACTACCTGTCCACCCTGGGTGTCTCCTGACCCGGAGCGACTGACTGAAACACCGCGGACCGGGGTGTCCGGGCTGGCCTGACGGCCGGTCCGGGCACCCCGGTCCCGTCTGTCGTGAGCCCTGCAGCAGCCTCCGGCGGCCCGACAGCGGCCCTGCTCGGCGGAGAAGTTCTTGCTTCTGATACGCGTTGCGCAGTAGATTTTCCTGCATGACGCGATGATGTCTGGAATTTTTGCCACCCTTCACCGGGGTGCTGTCCCGCCGAAAGGAGTTCTTCCGTGGCCGCACGCTTCCGGGTCACCTACGCGACCCTGTCCGCTGACAACGAGGACCTGCACACGGCGTACGAGGACGGCGCGGACCGGGCGCGGGCCTGGCTGGGTCAGCGCCTGACCCCGGTGGTCGACGGCACCGCCCGGCCCGGGGTCGACCCGGCCGAGCTGGTCAGCCCGGGTGACGTGACGCTCAAGCTGGCCACCGTCACCGCCGCCACCGACCAGGACGTCGACGCGGCGGTCACCGCCGCCCGCGCCGCAGCGCCCGGCTGGGCCGCGACACCGTGGCCGGACCGGGTCGCGGTGCTACGCCGGGCAGCCGACCTGATCAGCGACCGCTCCAACGAGTACGCCGCGCTGATGAGCATGGAGGTCGGCAAGAACCGGCTGGAGGCACTCGGCGACGTCGAGGAGTCGGCGGACCTGATCCGCTACTACTGCGACATGTACGACAAGCACCACGGTTTCGACCAGCCGATGGCGACGATCGCCGCCAACGAGTCCACCCGCAGCGTGCTCAAGCCGTACGGGGTCTGGGCCGTGATCAGCCCGTTCAACTTCCCGATGGCGTTGACCGCCGGGCCGGCCGGCGCGGCACTCGTCGCCGGCAACACCCTCGCCCTCAAGCCCAGCCTGCAGGGCACCTTCTCGGCCTGGAAGTTCTTCGAGTGCCTGGTCGATGCCGGGCTGCCGACCGGTGTCGCCCACTTCCTCCCCGGCGGCGACGACCCGGGGCGGGCGCTGGTGGCGCACCCCGACGTCGGCGGCCTCACCTTCACCGGATCGTACGAGACCGGCATGTCGATCATCCGGGCGTTCACCGGCGCGTACCCGAGGCCGGTGATCTGCGAGATGGGCGGCAAGAACGCCGCGATCGTCTCGGCCCGGGCCGACCTGGACCGGGCCGTCTCCGGCGTCGCCCGCTCCGCGTTCGGCTTCTCCGGCCAGAAGTGTTCGGCCTGCTCCCGGGTGTACGTGGCGCGCGAACTCCACGACGAGTTCGTCGCCCGGCTGGCCGAACGGGCCGAGTCGCTGGTCGTCGGCGACCCGCTGGCCCGCGACACGTACCTCGGTCCGGTCATCGACGCCGCCGCCGTACGCCGTTACGGCGAGGCCGTCGCACACGCCGCGACCGTCGGCCGGGTGGTCACCGGCGGCCAGGTGCTCGCCGGGGTCGACGGCCGCCCCGACGGCTACTACCTGGCACCGGCCGTCGTCGCCGACGTACCGCCCGACGACGACCTCTTCCAGCGCGAGCTGTTCGTGCCGTTCGTTGCGGTCAGCCCGGTCGACTCGGTCGACGAGGGCCTGGACCGGGCCAACAGCGTGCCGCTGGGCCTGACCGCCGGGTTCTTCTCCACCGACCAGGGCGAGATCGACCACTTCCTCAACCGGATCGAAGCCGGCGTCGTCTACGTCAACCGGCCGGCCGGCGCCACCACCGGCGCCTGGCCCGGAGTGCAGCCGTTCGGCGGCTGGAAGGGCTCCGGCAGCACCGGCAAGGCCGGCGGCGGACCGTACTACCTCCAGCAGTTCCTCCGCGAGCAGTCGCAGACGGTGGTGGCCTGATGACGACGATCCCCGACTGGTTCGACCCGGACCGCCCGCAACCGCACCTGGTCACCGAACTGCCCGGCCCGCAGGCCCGCGAAGTGCTGGCCCGCGACCAAGCGGTGACCAGCCCGTCGCTGCCCCGCGCCTACGCGATCGCGCCCCGGCGCGGCCACGGCGCCGTCGTCGAGGACGTCGACGGCAACCTGTTCCTCGACTTCAACGCCGGGATCGCGGTCACCTCCACCGGCCACTGCCACCCGAGCGTCGTCGAGGCGGTGCAGCAGCAGGCCGCGACCCTGCTGCACTACTCGGCCAGCGACTTCTACCTGCCGCTGTACGGCCAGATGTGCCAGGCGCTGGCCGAGACCGCGCCGATGGACGGGCCGGTACGGGTCTTCCTGACCAACTCCGGGGCCGAGGCCGTCGAGGGCGCGCTGAAGCTGTCCCGGTACGCCACCGGCCGGCAGTACGTGATCAGCTTCTACGGATCGTTCCACGGCCGCACCTACGGGGCGATGACGCTGACCGGGTCGAAGTCCAAGTACCACAAGGGGTTCGGCCCGCTGCTGCCCGGCGTGCTGCACGCGCCCTACGCCCCGGCGTCGCTGGACTTCATCGAGGAGGTGCTGTTCGAGCACCAGGTGGATCCGAGCGAGGTCGCGGCGATCTTCGTCGAACCGATCCAGGGTGAGGGCGGCTTCATCGTGCCGCCGGCCGGCTGGCTCGCCCGGCTGCGGCGGATCTGCGACCGGCACGGGATCCTGCTCGTCGCCGACGAGGTGCAGTGCGGCATGGGCCGCACCGGCCGGATGTGGGCGATCGAGCACACCGGCGTACAGCCGGACATCCTGATCAGCGCGAAGGGCATCGCCTCCGGTCTGCCGCTGGGCGCGTTCCTGGCCCGGGCCGAGCTGATGGAGGCGTGGGGTCCGGGCGCGCACGGCTCCACCTACGGCGGCAGCCCGGTGCCGTGTGCCGCCGGCCTGGCCACCCTGCGGGTCATCCAGGACGAGGGCCTGCTGGACAACGCCACCGAGCAGGGCGAGTTCCTGCTCGCCGGGCTACGTGAACTGCAGCAGGCGTACCCGCAGCTGCTCGTCGACGTGCGCGGGGTCGGCCTGATGATCGGCGTCGAGTTCCCCACCGGCGAGATCGCCGGCCAGGTGCAGCAGGCGGCGTTCAGTCGCGGCCTGCTGGTGCTGGAGGCCGGCGTCAACGCGGTACGGATGTCACCGCCGCTGGTGATCACCCGGGCCCAGGCGCAGACCGGTCTGCGGCTGTTCGGCGCGGCCGTCGCCGAGGTCGCCGCCGACCTGCAGGCCGCCGGCAACGGAAAGGCCGAAGCCGGCGGGGAGGTCGCAGCCGGCGGGGCCGTCGCCGTACCGGGATGAGCCACGTCTTCGGCCGGGTGTCCGACGACGCGCCACGGATCGCCTCGGCGTCCGGCGCGCAGCTGTGGGACACCACAGGCAAGCGCTACCTCGACGCGGCCGCCGGGGCGATCGTCGTCGGCATCGGCCACGGCGTCACCGAGGTGGTCCGGGCGCAGGCCGAGCAGGCCGGCGCGGTCGCGTACGCGCACGGCTCGATGTTCCGCGCCGACGTGCTGGAGGAGTACGCCACCGAGCTCGCGGCCGTACTGCCGATGGACGATCCGTTGGTCTTCCCGGTCTCCGGCGGCAGCGAGGCGGTGGAGACCGCGCTGAAGATGGCCCGCGCCTACCACCTGGCCCGGGGCGAGGACCGGCACCTGGTCGTCGGGCGGGTCGGCTCCTACCACGGCAACTCCCGGGGCGCGTTGGACGTCTCCGGCCGGGCCGGGCTGCGTGCGCCGTACCTGCCGTGGCTGGGGCAGGCGGTGCACACCTCGACCCCGTACGAGTACCGCTGCCCGTTCCCGGACACCCATCCGGTCGGCTGCGGGGCACGGCACGCGGCGGCGCTGGCCGAACTGTGCCGGGCCCGGCCGGTCGCGGCGTTCATCGCCGAGCCGATCGCCGGGGCCGGGCTGGGTGCCTGCGTCCCGCCGGACGACTACTGGCCGGCCGTCGCCGAGGTCTGCCGCCGGTACGGGGTGCTGCTCATCGCCGACGAGGTGATGACCGGCTTCGGCCGTACCGGCACCTGGTTCGGCGTCGACCACTGGGGGGTACGCCCGGACATCCTGGTCGCGGCGAAGGGGGCCAGTTCGGGCTACTGGCCGCTAGGGCTGGCCGTCGCCGCCGGCCCGGTGCACGACACGATCGCGCGCACCGGATTCACCCACGGGTTCACCTACTCGCACCACCTGGTCGGCGCGGCCACCGGCCGGGCCGTACTGCGGGTGCTGCGCGAGCGTGACCTCGTCGCGGCGGGCCGGCGGGCCGGCGAGTCGCTACGCCGGGCCCTGCGCCGGGAACTGGCCGACTCACCGTACGTCGGGGACGTCCGCGGTCGCGGCCTGCTGGTCGGCGTCGAACTGGTCGCCGACCGGCAGACCGCGCGGCCGTACGCCCGTACCGCGCGGGTCGCCGAACGGGTCGTCGCCGCCGCCCGGCACGCCGGTCTGCTGCTCTACAGCGGAACCGGCTGCGCCGACGGCGTCGACGGTGACGTGATCCTGCTCGGCCCGCCGCTGGTCGTCTCCGCCGACGAGGTCGAGGAGATCGCGGTCGGCACGGCGGCGGCGATCCGCGCCGTCACCGAGCCGGCCTCGGCGGGACAGCCGACCGAGCCGGAGTAGCCGGCCAGCAGGACAGTCGGCCGGGCCGGGGTAGCAGGTTGCGGCGGGCCGGGCGGGGACGCGGTCAGAAGCTGCGGGGTACACCATATATGGGAGCAAGCCAGAAGACGCAACACCAGATACTGTGTTCGGCGTGTCGCGGCGTCGGGTGCACCGGGTGCGAGGAGGAGGGTCCGTCGGGTGAGAAGCGTGCTATGGGGTCTGTACGGGGCGGTGCTCGGCGCCCTGCTCGTCGGCGTCGTCGGGGTGCTCAGCATCCAGGCGACCGGGCTGCGGGCCGGTGCGGTCTTCGACCTGAACAACACCCTGGCCGGGATCACCTCGCCACAGACCCCGTACCTGCCGATGCTCGGGATCGCGGCCGTGAGCAGCCTGGCCGCATGGGCGCTGACCGTCGGGCCCCGGCGACGGCCCCGACTGTGCCGGGTGGGCCTGGTCGTCGGCTTCAGCACGTCGACCGTGGCGCTGATCGCCCTGTCGTTCGTCATCGCACCGGACATCGCCGCGCAGCGCGAACTGCTACTCGGAATCCTGCCGGGCTGGCGGGGATGGATCCATAAGGGAGGCGGCGAGTCCGCCGTACACCTGCTGGTGGCCCTGGCGATCGGATCGCTGTGGCTCTATCCAGACCGAAATCCGGCCCGGCCCACCGCGGCCAGCGGCGGCGGTACGGGCGGACAAGGTGGCGACGCGGCGACTGGCGCCGAGCCCGTCATCGACCTCGGCCGGCGCTGATCCGGCCGGTGAGGACCCGGCCGGCGAGTAGCGCGGCGCCGGCCAGCACAGCGGCGTTGCCGAGCCGGGCGGTACGCACCGGCAGCCGGTCGATCCCGGGCAGCGCCGCCGCGTGCAGCGCGGCGCGCACGCCGGCGACGAACCGGTCGCCGAGTCCGACGACGCCACCGCCGAGGACGACCACCTCGGGATCGAGCAGGTTCGCGGCGGTTGCCAGCCCTTCGCCCAGCACCCGGGCGGCCAGGTCGGTCGCCTCGACCGCGACCGGATCACCGCCGGCAGCCGCCGCCGCGACCTCCTCCAGGGGCGGTGCCGCGCCGCGACCGGTCCGGGCCGCGTACTCGGCGGCGATCGCCGGGCCGGCCGCGTACGCCTCGACGTGGTCGACCGCGCCGCAACCGCAACGTCGGCCGAGGTGCCGGGCGGCCGGCAGATGCCCGACGCTGCCGGCGAACCCGTGCCGGCCCAATACCACGTCGCCGCCGACCACGATCGCGCCGCCGATGCCGGTGCCGGCGGCGACGACGAGCGCGTCCCGGGCGTCGGCGGCGGCGCCGCACCATGCCTCACCGGCGGCCATCGCGTGTACGTCGTTGCATACCACGACCGGCAGGCCGAGGGCGGCGGTGAACGCTGCCCGCACGTCGGTGCCCCGCCAGCCGGGCAGGGTGTCGGTGGCGTGGGTGACCCGACCCGCCGGGTCGACGGCACCGGCGGTGCCGACCCCGCAGGCGACCGGGGTCCCAGCCGCGTCCCGCCCGACCTGACGGGCCAGGTCGACCGCAGCGGCGAGGACCGCGGCGGCGCCCTCGGCGGCCGGCGTCGGCACCCGGCGCAGTGGGCCGACAGCGCCGTTGACGCCGACGAGCGCGGCGGCGATCTTCGTACCTCCGATGTCGACACCGATGGTGAACGGGCCGTCGGTGCCGGCCATGGCTGCCGCCATCAGTGCTGCCCAGCCAGGCTGGCCGAACTGTCTGCGCTGGCGGCACCGGCCGGGCCGGTCAGGCCGGTCGGGCCGGTCGGGCCGGTCGGGCGTGGAGCGGCTGCGGCGAGGCCCCGGGTCAACGCGACCGGGTCGGTGATCGCGGTCCCGACGACCGTCGCGTACGCGCCTGCGGCGAAGGCGGCACGCACCTGGTCGGGGGTGGCGAACCGGCCCTCCGCGACGACGCGGACCCCGGCGGCGGTGAGCGCCGCGACGAGGTCGAGGTCGGGGGCCTCCTGCCGTGGGCTGTCCGGGGTGTACCCGGACAGTGTGGTGGCCACCAGGTCCGCGCCGGCCGCCCAGGCGGCGGTGCCCTGGTCGACGGTTGCCACGTCGGCCATCACGGGCAGGCCGAGCTGCCCGTGGACGCGGGCGACCAGGGCGTCGACCGGCAGCTCGCCCCGTCCGGTGGCCTCGACGGCGACGACGTCGGCACCGGCGGCGGCGAGCGCCTCGACCAGCTCCCAGCGTGGGGTGATCAGGTCGCGGTCGGCGGCCCGCTCCTTGTGCAGCGCGATCACTGGAAGGTCCACTGCGGACTTTACGGCCCGTACGTCGTCGGGGTGGTTGACCCGCACGGCGGCGGCACCACCGAGGGCAGCGCACGCGGCGAGCCGGGCGATGACGGACGGCACCCGCAGCGGATGGCCCTCGGGTGCCTGGCAGGAGACGACCAGACCGCCGGCGATCGCCGCCACCGGGTCCAGCCGCGGGGCCATCGGGTCCAGCTGCGGCGCCGCCGGGTCGTGCGGCGGGGTCACCGGGTCCTGCGGCGGGGTCACCGGGTCCTGCGGCGGGATCATCGGGCACCCCGGGAGGTGAGGAACTCGCCGTAGCGGTCGTAGAGGTTGCGGGCCGCCGGCCACACCGAGTTGGGGCTGAGGAAGTGGGAGAACTCGAAGGTAATGATCTTCTCCACGTACGGTTGGACCGCGTCGAGCTTGTGCGCAAGCTTGCGCCAGTCGGTCGGGGGGAACCGGATCGGCATGTCCCGGTCGAAGGTCTCGATGTTGGCCCAGGAGGCGATGCCGTGCCGGCTCGCCGCCTCGGCGGTCGCGGCGAAGTACTCGGCCGACCGGGCCAGCTCCACGGTGCCGTCCTGGAACGCGCAGTAGTCGACGAGTCCGGCGTACCGCTGGAAGATCTCCTCCCAGATCTGCACGTGTTCCTCGGGCGAGCGGGGCCGCTGCCGGGGGTCGGTGCTGGTGGCCATGTCGGCGCGGCCGTGGAAGAACGGCGACACCAGGATCGGCAGCTCGCTGATCTCGCGCAGCCGGGCCGCGAGGGTGGTGTTGATGTCGAGGATCCGCAGACTGGTGTCGGTGGTCTCGTGCGGCAGGTACCAGCCGCGCAGCGCCGGTGACCCGCCGTAGCGCTGCCACATCTCGTCGATGACGGCGAGGTTGATGTCGACCTCGGTCCGCCAGTCGTAGCGGTACCAGTGGTAGTGCGAGTCGTACAGGCCGAGGAAGAAGTCGATGTTCCGTTCGGCGGCGAGGTCGAGGAAGAGCTGGACCAGGTCGACGTGGACCGGCAGCGCGGGCAGCCGGTCGGTCACCGCCCGGCTCGGGCAGGCCAGCCGCTCGCCCAGGCCGAGCCGGATGAGCACGACGGTGTCGATCCCGGCTTCGACGAAGGTGTCGAACTCGCGGGCCCATTCCCGTTCGCCCCAGTTCTGCGACGGGATGTCGACGCTGATCTCGTCGAGGAAGGTGCCGCTGATCGCCTGGTACGGCATGGACGTTCCTTTCGCGGTTGGTGCGGCTGCGGTCACTTCAGTCCCTTCGTCGCGATGCCCTCGACGAAGTACCGCTGCCCGAGCAGGAAAATGATCAAGGCGGGGAGGGTGAACATGACGCTGGCCGCCATCAACGGGCCCCAGTCGACGCCGTGCTCGGAGAAGAACGCGTACAGCCCGACCGACAGCGTGTACTGGCTGCTGTCGCTGAGGTAGATGAGCGGGTTGAGGAAGTCGGTCCAGGTCCAGACGAACTGGAACACCGCCACGGTGGCCAGCGCCGGCCGGGCCAGCGGAAGCACGATCCGCCAGTAGACCCGGAACTCCGAGGCACCGTCGAGCCGCGCCGCGTCGAGCAGTTCGTCCGGAATCCCGACGAGGAACTGGCGGAGCATGAAGATGAAGAACGGGATGCCGAAGAAGCTCGGCACGATCAACGGGAAGTAGGTGCCGACCAGGCCGAGCTTGTTCCACAGCAGGTACAGCGGGACGAGGGTCACCTGCGGCGGCAACATCATCGAGCCGAGGACGAGCGCCAGCATCAGGCCGCGTCCGGGCCAGTGCAGCTTCGCCAGGGAGTACGCCACCAGCGGGCAGGACACCAGGCTGCCGACGACGCAGAGCCCGGAGACCAGCAGGGTGTTGCCGAGGTAGCGCCAGAACGGCATCGCCGACAGGGCCGCCTCGAAGTTGCCGAACTCCCACTGCTCGGGCAGCAGCCGGGGCGGCAGCGAGAACACCTCGGTGGGCGGTTTCAGAGCGGTGCCGATCATGACGATGAACGGGAACAGCATGCCGAGCGCGATCGCCCAGACGAGCGCGTGACGGCCGGCGAACCGCGCTTTTCTATCCATAGTGAACCCATCGCCGCGAGGTGAGCATCAGGACCGCGGTGACCGCGAGCGTGACGAGGAACAGCACCCAGGCCAGCGCCGACGCGTAGCCCATCTTCAGGAACACGAACGCGTTCTGGTACACGTACATCCCGTAGGTCAGCAGCGAGTCGTCGGGGCCGCCGGCGGCCGCGTTGAGCCGGGTCTGCGCCAGCAGGTACGGCTGGGTGAACAGCTGCAGGCTGGTGATCAGCCCGACGATCAGCTGGAACAGGGTCACCGGGCTGATCGCCGGCCAGGTCACCGCGCGGAACCGCTGCCACGGCCCGGCCCCGTCGACCAGCGCCGCCTCGTAGGTCTCGCTCGGCACGTCCTTGAGCGCGGCCAGGTAGATGACGGTCGTGCCGCCGACCATCCACAGCCCGATCAGGATGATCGCCGGCTTGGTGAACGTCGGGTCCTCCAACCAGTTCGGCTGCGGCAGGTGCAGCAGGCCGAGGATCCGGTTGAAGTAGCCGTACTGGGCGTTGAGCAGCCAACGCCAGACGTACACGCTGACCACGATCGGGATGATCGTCGGCAGGTAGACGATGGCCCGGTACAGCGGCAGGCCGCGTACCCGCGAATTGAGCGCCAGGGCGAACCCCAGCGACAGCGACAGCGCGAGCGGTACGCCGAACACGGTCAGATACAGCGTGTTGAACAGTGCCTTGGTGAACCGCTCGTCGCCGACCATGGTGCGGTAGTTGTCGACGCCGACGAAGGTCGGCGGCTGGAACAGGTTGAAGTCGGTGAAGCTGTAGTACCCGGACGCGACGATCGGTCCGAGGATCAGCACCACGAAGCCGACCAGCCAGGGGCTCGCGAACGCCAGCCCCAACCGGAGCTGGCGTCGCGAGGTCGTGGACCTACGGGGCATAGGAGCTGGCCTTGTCCGCCACGTCGGCGAGTCCCTCGGCGGGCGACGTGCGTTGCTGGGCGATGTCGTCGAAGGCCTGACCAAGGTCGCTGGTGTACTCGGCGGACCACGGCGTGCTGGCCAGCGACTGGGCGTTCGGGCTGCGCAGGGCGTCGAGCCAGGTCGAGAACTGCGGCAGGGTGTCGTAGCGCGGGTCGTCGAGCAGCGAGATCCGGGCCGGCAGGTTGCCCAGCGCCAGGGTGAACCGGACCATGGCGTCCTCGGAGAGCAGGTACTTCATGAACTCCCACGCCTCCTCGGGGTGCTTGGCGTTGCGCGGGATGAACAGCGTGCTGGTGGTGACCTGGGTGGTGCCGGCGAGCTCCGGCTGCGCCGCCGGGTACGGCAGCGGTGCCACGCCCCAGTCCAGGTTGGGGGCGTACTGGTCGATGAACACCGACTGCCACTCGCCGTCGATGATGGTGGCCACCTTGTCGACGTAGAACGGGTTCTGTGCGGAGGCGTACTCGCCGAAGCCGGAGGTGAAGTCGCGGACCTCCGCCACGCCGTACGTGCCGGGGATGTTCTCGGTGTAGAACTCCAGGCCGGCGACGTTGCCGGGGTCGGCCGGGGTGGGCCGGCCGGACTGGTCGTCCCAGGCGCCGCCGAACATGAAGCCGAGCGTGGTGAACGATGTGTTGATCTCAGCGTTGGCGTAGCCGAGCTGGGTGATCGTGCCGTCGGCGTCCCGCTTGGTGAGCTTGGCGATCTGCTCCGCCCACTCCTCGGTGGTCTCCGGCGGACCGTCGATGCCAGCCTCGGCGTAGAGCTTCTTGTTGTACATCAGCATCTGCGCGTGCAGGGCGATCGGCATCGAGTAGGTCTGGCCCTCGTACATCATCTGGGACATCGCCGCCGGCACGAAGTCGTCGGTGTCCAGCCCGTCGGCCTCGATGAAGTCGTCCAGCGGGGCCAGGATGCCCTTGCTGGCCCAGGCCCCGACGCCGTTGCCGAAGTGGTCGGAGATGTCGAAGCTGCCCTGCGCGCCGGACATCGACGTCAGCTGCTTCTGGAAGTCCGGGTTGGAGACCCCCCGGACCTCGATCTCGTCCTGGCTGGCGTTGAAGTCGGCGATGATCTCCTCGAGCGCTTCGGCCTCCGCACCGGCCCACAGGTAGGAGAAGACCACCTCGACCTTGTCGTCGTCGCCGCCGTCCGAGCCGCCACAGGCACCGAGCGCTGTGGCGAGTACGCCGGCCATCGCCGCGGCGGTGGCCCGCCGGAAAGATTCGCGTCTCACGTGCACCTCCAAAGATCATCTCTGGTCTAGTCCAATTGTCAGTGCGGGTAGCGTAGACCGGCAGGCAGCGTCGCGCTAGTATCATTTTGGTTTAGACCAGCCGCCCCCTGGAGCTGACACCTCGGATGACCGCGACCAAGCACGAGCTGCTCCGCAGCCACCTGCAGAACCTCATCGAACGCGAGCTCGCCCCGGACGAACGGTTGCCCACCGAGCGCGATCTGGCCCAGGAGTTCGGCGTCAGCCGGATGACCGTGCGTCAGGCCCTCGAACGCCTGGAAAACGAGCGGCGCGTCTACCGGGTACGCGGCGCCGGCACCTTCGTGGCCCGACCGGCCATCACGAAGAGCATCGAACTCACGTCATTCAGCGACGACATGCGTCGCCGCGGCCTGACCCCAGGTTCGCACCTACGCACCGCCGAGTCGATACCGGCCGGCGCGAACGTCGGCTTCGCGCTGGGCCTGAGCCCGGCGGACGAGGTGGTGCACCTGGAACGGGTCCGCACCGCCGACGGCGTCCCGATGTGCATCGAGCACACCTACCTCTCGGCCGCGCTCGTCCCAAAGCTGCTCGACCGGCCGTTCGACAACTCGCTCTACGACCTGCTCCGGGACCACTACCACATCCGGCTCGTCCGGGCGGAGCAGTCCATCCGGGCCACGGTCCTGGACGAGGCGACAGCCACCCTGCTGCAGGTGCCGGCCTTCAGCCCGGCCCTGCTGGTCGAGCGGACCGCCTACGACCAGCGGGACCGCCCGGTGGAACGGGCCATGTCGACGTACCGGGGCGACCGCTACGCCTTCGAGATCGAGGTGGTCCGCCCGACCACGGACGGCACCGGCTGACCGCCCGGCTCCCGCGTCGGACGTCCGTCCGCCATACACCGGAGTCGAAGCTGGTCCCGGTGGGCACCGCGAAGGTGTCCACCGGGACCAGCTGGATCAGTACACGCGGCCGGATCAGTACACGTAGGGCCAGGCAGCCGCGTCGTAGCCGATGCGGTTGATGCCGAGCAGCGCCGCGCCGTTGTTGGCGTAGTAGTGGTAGAAGAGGTAGTCACCGTCGCTGTCAGCGAGGACCGCCTGGTGACCAGGGCCGTTGATGCCGCCGTGCGAGGCGAGAATCTGGGTGCCCCCACCCGAGAGCATGTCCCGGCCGGCGCGGTCGACAAACGGACCGGTCGGGCTGGCCGACCGGCCGACCATGATCCGGTACGTGCTGTTGGCCCCTTGGCAGCAACGGTCGAACGAGACGTACAGGTAGTACCAGGCACCTCGCTTGACCATCACGGGTGCTTCGATGCCGGGGCCGTAGTTGGCGAGACTGTGCATCGCCGTGCCGAGCCGCCGTCCGGTGGCCGGGTCGATCTGGATCATCTTGATGCCCGACCAGAACGAGCCGAAGCTCAACCACCACCGGCCCTGGTCGTCCACTATGAGGTTCGGATCGATCGCATTGAAGTTGTCCGAGGTGCGCGACTCGACGACGAGGCCTTCGTTGGTCCAGCTCCCGGACGCGCCGGTGGTGCTGGTCGCCAGGAAGATCGCCGATCGGTTGGAGCCGAAGGTCGACGCCGAGTAGTACAGGTAGTAGCGGCCGTTGCGGTAGGACAGGTCGGGGGCCCACAGATTACGTGCACCGCCGGTGTACGTGGTGGTCCACGGGGCCCCGGCGGGGAAGACCATGCCGGCGTTCCGGAAGGTGACCCGGTCCGTGGAGGTCTTCAGCGCGATGTTGTCACCGGTGTGTGCGACGAGGTACGTGCCGTCGGGTCGGTTGACCACCGTGGGGTCGTGGACGCCGACGTCTCCGGAGACCCTGCCCGGCTGAGGGTAGGCCGGTGGTGGTGTCCCCGTCGGCGGAGTTGGCACGGTGGTCCCACCGGGCGTGGTGGGCGTCGTACCGCCCAGCCGGATCAGCTGCCACTGCTGGTTGGCACCGTCCAGATCCGCATACCCGGCCAGCCGGCCACCATCCGCCGTCGACCACTCCCACACATCAATGACCTTGCTCGACTGCCGGTTCACGAACCGCACGAAACCACCAGCCGAATCCACCAACCGAAACTGCTGCGTAGCCGACCCTCGATCAGTGGACTGCACCAACTGCGTCCCATCCGCCGCACTCGGCAACTCCAGCACCTTCCCACTGTGCCGCGACCGCACCTTGTAGAACCCACCACCAGCATCCACGAACTGCCACTGCTGCACCGCAAGATCATTACGCGCCCACTGATTCACCGGCGCGTTCTCCGCCGTCGACCAGTCATACACATCCATCGCCTTACCACTGTGCCGATTCACAAACACATACGACGCCGACGTGTCCACCGTCGCCGCCGACGCCGACGGCAACCCGAACACCACCCCCGTACCCGCCAACACCAACACCGCCGCACCCGCGACGACCCCCACCCGCACACCACGCCACCGCGAACCCACCCGCGGCACCCGATCCAACCTCGTCATCGAAACCTCCTTCATCGAGTCGGTACGGCCTCGAATTTGGTGGTCAACTGAAAACGCAGGTGACCGAAACCGCACCAAGAGTGAAACTGTGGTTTTGCCGGATCGCGCTCACCAACTCGACGAACAGCTGGTCGGAACACGATCACGATGCGACGGCACCCGGGGCGGACAACGCCGCTGTCTCCACGGGACGAGCCGGGTCGACGTCGCGTACCGCGCCACCGACCCGGGCGTTCCGCTCAGTACCCGATCTGGAACGTGGCGTCCGCACGGTCGGCCGCACTCGACGAGTTGCTGAGCGGGTCGATACGTAGGACATAGCTGGCGTGGCGAATGTAGTAGTCAGAGAAGTTGTGCGAGCGGAACGAGCTCCATCCGGAGTCCGCGAGCCCGGCCGTCCGGTAGAAGGTGGCATCGCCGGCGAATACGGCGGAACCGTCGTTGGCAGCCAGGCCCAGGACGTAGTTGCTGTGCCGCAGGTACTGACCGGGGTAGTTGACCGACTCGAACGACACTCCCGAGGAGTTCGCCAGGCCGGGCCGCAGGCGCCACTGGGCGTCGGCGTAAGGGTCGAACGGATACGGGTCGATCCGTACCGCGTAATTGGCGTGCCGGATCAGGTGGTCCGGGAAGTTGTACGACTTGATCCGGTTCCAGGCAGGTGCCCCCCACCGCGACAGCATCGCCGCCTGCTCAGCGGTGGTGATCGGCGCGATGGTGGGATGCTTGGCATTGAGCGGTTGGGTGTAGCGTTCCTTGCCAAGTGGCGTCCAGCTGTTGCTGTTGATGTCGCCGCTACGCCACACGTACAGTTCACCGTTGTTCGGGGAGAACGAATCACCCCAGAGAAACCATTCGTCACGGTCGTTGGCCTTGACCACGATGGGCGCCTCGATACCACCGTTGACGACGCCACTGGTGTACGTACCCCGGTCGAAGCTACGCGGGGCGAGGCTGCCGGACCGGGCGCCGTATAGCCGGCCGTCGGTGAAGCTCTTGTAGTACAGGTAGTTCATGCCGCTGCCGACGTGCATGGTGGCGTCCAACACGTCGAAACCCGGGTCGAAGTACAGCTGGTGAGCGCTCACGGTACGGAAGTCCGTGGTGTAGTTGACGTAGAAGGCGTCCCGGTTGCCGCTCCTGGCGGAGTACAGGATCCCGTACTGGCCCCTTGATGAGTCCCAGAACGCCTCCGGTGCCCAGGTATGGGTCGGCATCGTGTGCATCCGCACCCGGCGGTAGCCGGTGAAGCTCAGCAGGTCAGGAGAGTCCCAGATGTGGATGTACTGGTTCTGCTGGGTGAAGTCCTTTCCGTTGAGGTCGGTGGCGAGCACCACGAAGGTGTCGTCCTGCTTGCGCATGATGAACGGGTCGCGCAGACCGCCCGTGCCGGCGGTGGGTGTGACGACCGGGTTGTTCTGGTTTAGCGGAGTCCAGTGCAGACCGTCGGTGCTGACGGCCAGATGAAGACCGTAGTTGTCGGCCAGCGACGAGGGCGACTCGGTGAAGTAGCCCATGACGTAGCCGCCGTAGGGCGGAACGGCCAAGGCCGGTGTCGCACCACGGAGCAGGATGTCGGTGTTAGCGACCACCGCGGCGGACGCTCCGGTAGCCAGCAGGGTGCGTCGAGAAACCATCGAACTACTCATCTCCGGCCCGGCGAGGCGGACCTGGTACGGGGATCTGAGTGGGCGTACCGCCTGGGACACGGGGGCGGTTCATTCGCCTGAGGGAGCGGTAAGAGTGACCCCGAGCCGGACAGGCGTGCCGAAATTGGGGGTACCGTCCGCGTTCCAGGTGAACTTCTGAGCTCGGGTGGACCGGTTCATGTCGCAGCCGCCGCCAGCCGAGTCGTTGGCGTGGTAGACGATCCAGTCCTCGGTGCCGTCGGGCGACTTGAAGAACCCGTTGTGCCCGGGAGCGTAGACGCCGTTGGCGTTGTCGCGCTGGAACACCGGGTTCGGTGCCTTTGTCCAGTGCCCCGGGTTGAGTGGATCACTGCCGGTGAAGGTGAGCAGGCCGAGCTTGTAGTCCGGACCCCAGCAGGCACTCGCCGAGTAGACGATCATTGTGCGCCCGTCGTGGTACAGCGGCTCCGGCCCTTCGTTGACCGGATGGGTCTGGCGCTCCCAGGACAGGGTGGGGGAGCTCAGTCGGACCCGTGGGCCACTCAGCGTCCAGGGGTTGCTCATCGGCGTGATGAACAGGCTCTGCCCGTAGCTGCCGCCGGCATTGTACGTACCCATCAGGTAGAGCCGGTTGTTGACCGTCAGGATGCTCGCGTCGAGCTGCCAGTCGCTGCCCAGATCGGCCTTGAACGTGTACGGTCCCATCGGGTCGGTCCCGGCGCTCTCGAGTACGTGCAGCCGTTGCGTCGGGTTGAAGTCGGCCACGTTCTGCCCGGCCGTGTAGTAGAAGTACCACCGTGGTCCATTAGGTCCGTTGATCAGGTGGAACTCCGGTGCCCACATGTTGCAGCAGCCGTTGGGCCGGCCGGCCAGGTTGAAGATCACCTGATCCGGGGCCGTCGCCAGCCCAGCGAGGGTGGTGGACCGGCGCATGGTGATCGTCGAGTTCCACGTCGTCGTGGCCAGGTAGTACACGCCGTTGTGCACCTGGAGCCACGGGTCGGGCCCGTTGCGCTTGATCGGGTTGGTGAACGTCCGGGCGGTCCCGCCGCCCAGCCGGATCAGCTGCCACTGCTGGTTGGCACCGTCCAGATCCGCATACCCGGCCAGCCGGCCACCATCCGCCGTCGACCACTCCCACACATCAATGACCTTGCTCGACTGCCGGTTCACGAACCGCACGAAACCACCAGCCGAATCCACCAACCGAAACTGCTGCGTAGCCGACCCTCGATCAGTGGACTGCACCAACTGCGTCCCATCCGCCGCACTCGGCAACTCCAGCACCTTCCCACTGTGCCGCGACCGCACCTTGTAGAACCCACCACCAGCATCCACGAACTGCCACTGCTGCACCGCAAGATCATTACGCGCCCACTGATTCACCGGCGCGTTCTCCGCCGTCGACCAGTCATACACATCCATCGCCTTACCACTGTGCCGATTCACAAACACATACGACGCCGACGTGTCCACCGTCGCCGCCGACGCCGACGGCAACCCGAACACCACCCCCGTACCCGCCAACACCAACACCGCCGCACCCGCGACGACCCCCACCCGCACACCACGCCACCGCGAACCCACCCGCGGCACCTGATCCAACCTCGTCATCGAAACCTCCTTCATCGAGTTCGACACGGCCTACTACACCAACATTATATTGTTGTTGGTCGATATCTAGGGTGACAGTTCACCACCCGGGAGGGAGTGACCGTCTCCGCCGAATCGACCGCCCGCGCAGACGGCGCGCGCACGCCTACGGATCGCAACAGGATCATTACGCCCGCGTTACGTCAATTGTTCGCGTTAACATCGACCCCTGTCAAGCGCCTAACGCTTTGACTTCGGTCGATTTTTTCAGGTAGTGCGACCGCCATGGAACGCACTGATACCAGTCACATGGATACCGCCGCCGACAGTCCGAGACAGGGGTCAAGCGCAGCGGCAGGCGACGTCCGGCACCGAGCTGCCGGACACCGCCGCGCTGTATCGTCGGCCCAGTCGCCGATGGTGGGAATCAGCCGTCGCTCAGCCCGTCGGTGGACCGGATCGACGAGCACTGCACGGCTGTCCACGACACCGGCGGCAGCACGATCCGGACACCGCCAGGATGCGTCGAGACCTGCCGGTTGGTGCGCAGCCCCACCCGGTCCGGGCGTCCCGCGGTGTTGGTGGCCCGGATGTCGTCGTCGTGCAGAGTCGACGCTTCCACACTCCAGGCTCCCGCGCCGAACCGACTCAGGTCGATGGTGAGTTCCACCGACCGGGCCTGGTCACGATTGACGACAAACGCCGCCACGACGTCCGTCGCCGCGTCATAGGTGGCGACCGCGTCGACCACCGGGGCAGCGCCGTAACGGTCAGTCTGGTACGCGGGGCCGTCCACCACCGTACGCAGGACGTCGCCGCGGGCCAGTGCGGCCGTTCGGGCGAACGGATGGAAGATGGTCTGCCGCCAGGCGGGCCCGCCGGGTTCGGTGCGGATCGGGGCGATCACGTTGACCAGTTGAGCCTGGCACGCGGCAGTCACCCGGTCGCTGTGCCGCAGCAGGGAGATGAGCAGGTTGCCGACCACCACGGCGTCGGCGACGTTGTACTCGTCCTCGATGACCCGCGGAGCGACCCGCCAGTCGTCGACCGGCGGCTGGTTCTGGAAGCGGGAGAGATACCAGACGTTCCACTCGTCGAACGACAGTTGGATCTTCTTCTTGCTACGCAGCCGGGCGCCGATGCTGTCGGCGGTGGCGACGACGCTGTTGACGAAGTGGTCCATGTCGGTGGCGCAGGCGAGAAAGGACCCGACGTCACCGTCGTGTTCCTCGTAGTAGGCGTGGCACGAGACGTAGTCCACCAAATCATAGGTGTGCTCCAGGACAGTGGCTTCCCACGAGCCGAACGTCGGCATCGTGGAACCGGAGCTTCCGCAGACAATCAGTTCCAGGTCCGGTTCCGCCGCGCGCAGCGCCCGAGCGGTGGCGGCAGCGAGCTGCCCGTACGCCTCGGCGCTTTTGTGACCAAGCTGCCACGGACCGTCGAGTTCGTTGCCCAGGCACCACATCCGGATGCCGTACGGCTTGTCCGCGCCGTTGGCCCGTCGCAGGTCGGCCAGGTGGGTGCCGCCGGAGTGGTTGACGTACTCGTGTACGTCGAGAGCCTCCTGCACTCCCCTGGTGCCCAGGTTCACCGCGTACATGATCTCGACGTCCGCCTTGTCGGCCCACCGGACGAACTCGTCGATGCCGATCTCGTTCGTCTCGATGCTGCGCCAGGCGAGATCGCGTCGACGGGGGCGCTGGTCCCTCGGCCCGACCCCGTCCTCCCACCGGTACCCCGAGACGAAGTTGCCACCCGGGTAGCGGACCACCGTGACACCGAGTTCGCGGGTCAGGGCCAAGACGTCGGTCCGGAACCCGTCCGCGTCGGCGGACGGGTGACCGGGCTCGTAGATTCCGGTGTAGACACACCGCCCCATGTGCTCGACGAACGTACCGAAGGTGCGGCGGTTGACCGGGGCCACGACGGCGGCCGGATCCAGGGCGAGGTGAGCGAGGTGCATGGATGTCCTTGTCGGAACGGTGGTCGCGGCGTCACCGGCGCCCACGGTTGGCAGGTGTACGTCATCGGAGGGAGCCGATGGTCAGCCCGCCTCGCCAGTAGCGCTGCAGCAGCAGAAACGCGGCGATGAGCGGAACGATCGCGACCAACGAGCCGATGACGATGACGTTGAACAGAGCTGGTCCACCGTTGCCGATGGTCGCCGACAGGTACCAGGACCGCAGGCCGACGGTCAGCGGGTAGAGGTTCTGATCACTGAGCATCACCAGCGGCAGGAAGAAGTTGTTCCAGCTCGCCACCATGGTAAACAGCAGGACGGTGACCAACGCCGGTCGCATGGCGGGCAGCGCGACGCTCCGGAACACCCGGAACTCCCCCGCGCCGTCGATGCGGGCGGCCTCGAGCATCTCGTCGGGCACCGAGTCATGAGCGTAGACGCGCAACAGGTACACCCCAAACGGGTTGAGCAACGAGGGCAGGATCACCGCCCACACCGAGTCGACCAGCCCGACCTCGGCCATCAGCAGGTACGTCGGCAGGACCAGGGCCGTGGCCGGCACCATGATGAGGCCGAGCAGCAGCGCGAACAGCGCGTTGCGACCCGGAAAGCGCAGCTTGGCGAAGGCGTAGCCGGCCAGGGCGGCGATCGCGGTAGCCCCGACGCCGCTGGTCGCGGCGTACAACGCCGAGTTGCCCATCCAGCGTAGGTAGAGTCCGTCGTCCTGAGTGAACAGCAGTCGGAGATTGTCGACCAGATGCAGATCGGCGAACCAGAGCGGTTCCGAGCCGAACAACCCGTCGTTGTCCTTGGTCGCCGCGACGAGCAGCCACCAGAACGGCAACAGGAAGTACGCCACGAACAGCGCCATCACCAGGTGCGTGCCGACCGTACCGCGGCTGCGCCGCACTGCCGGCGAGGAGGTCGTCGCGACGGGGGCGCTCATCGCAGCGAACTCCTCTTGCGCGTGGCGAACAGGAAGATGTACGAACCGACGAAGACCACCGCGCCGAGCAGGAAGGAAATCGCCGCCGAGTAGTTGTACTGCTGGTACGAGAACGCCTGATTGTAGGCGTAGACGTTGGGTGTGTAACTGTTGGTGATCGCGCCGGGGTTGAGTGGCTGCAGGATGAGCGGCTCGGTGAAGAACTGGAGGGTGCCGACGATCGTGAACACGGTGCACAGCACCAGGGCCGCGGAGATCATCGGTGCCTTGATCCGCAGCGCGACCTGCACCGCCCCCGCACCGTCGATCCTCGCGGACTCGTAGATCTCCCGCGGCACGCCCTGTAGCGCGGCATACAGCACGATCATGTTGTAGCCTGCCCACTGCCAGACGACGAGGTTCCCCAGCGAGGCCAGAACGGTGTCGCCCGCGACGAAGTCGATCCCGGTGAATCTAAACGGTCCGGTGTTCTGGCTGTAGAGAAAGCCCCACATCAGCGTGCCGATGACCACCGGTACGGCGTACGGGACGAACGCCGCCAGCCGCAGCATCCGGGCGAAGCGCGAACTGACGCCATCGACCAACAGAGCCAGGACAAGGGCGAGACCGATCATCACCGGCGTCTGCACGAGCCCGAAGACGAGCACCCGCAAGACCCCCGAGCGGAACTCCGGATCAGCGAAGGCCTGGCGGTAGTTGTCGAACGCGGCGAACACCTCGCCCTGCACCAGCGTCGAGCGGTACAGACTGAGCTTGAACGCGTACACCATCGGTAGCAGCAGGAACACGAGGAGCAGGGTCGCGAACGGTGCGACGAACAACCATCCGACAGCCGCCTGCCGGTCGAACCGGCGTCGGACGGCCGTCCGACGCCGGCCACCACCGGGCACGGTGGGGCCCGTGGGCCCCGTGGCCACCGGGTCGGTGGCCACGGGGAGGGGTCGGATCCGGGTCATCGGGAGACCTGGAATCCTTGATTCGACGCGTACGTGACAAGGTTCTGTTGAACCGTGTCAAGCGCGCCCGGCCAGGAGGTGTCCTCTTCCACCGCCTGTCCTACCGCAGTGGTCAACTGGCTGAAGCTGTAGCTGTTGAACGGACTCCACTGAAATTCTTCGATCCCGTTGTACGCCGGCACAAAGACCTCGTTGACCTTCTGCCCGCCGAAGAACTCGTACTCCTTGGTAAGAAAATAGTCCCACTCCAAGATCGGTGTTGCGGTCGGGAAGAGGAACGCCTCGTCGATCCCGATCTTCCAGGCATCCTTGTCGCTCCCGAAGATCTCCATGGCGACCCGGGTGGCTTCCTCGGGGTGCTCCGTCTGATCGGTCACGGCGAACGACGAGCCGCCCCAGTCCCCTTGGGCGTCGTCCCCGGCGGTCCACTGAGGCAACGGTGCCGCGCGCCACGCGCCGGCCGTCGTCTTCGCCACACTCGCCAGATAGCCCGGACCCCACCCCGCCGCCAGGTAGGTCGCGTACTTCCCGCTGGCCAACCCGTTGTAGAAGTCCGTCGTTCCGTACGCGGTGGTGTCGGCCAGGCCAGCGTCGACCATGTCCTCCCAATACGACATGACGTTCTTCGCAGGCTCACTGTTAACGTTAACATCGATATGCTGCGGGTCAGCCACGTCGTATCCGAACGGCCGGGCGCCGGCCTGCCACATCAGTCCGGTCATAAAACCACCGTCGTTCGCCCCGAAGTCCGTCATGTACTTCTCGGGAGCGGCGGCTTTCAGTTTCTCGGCCTGCTCCCTGAACTCGGTCCAGGTCGTCGGCACGGTCAGCCCGTACTGCTCGAAGATGTCCTGCCGGTACAGCATCGCCATCGGCCCAGCGTCGACGGGAATCGCGTGGACGGCCGCACCGTTGCTGACCTGCTTCCACGCCCAGTCGACGTAGTTGCCCTTGAGATCGTTGGCCCCGTACGCGCTCATGTCGACCAGGTGCCCGGTGAGCTGGAAGGTCGGCAGCTCCTGGAACTCGAGCATCACCACGTCGGGCGCACCCTTGCCAGCCTTCAACGCGGTCTGCAACTTGGTGTACTGGTCCTGGCCGGTGCCTGCGTTGGTCCACTCGATCTTGATATCCGTGTGCGTCCGGTTGAACAGGTCGACCACACCCTGGAACGCCGGATACCACGCCCACACCGTAATCGTGACCGGGCCGTCCTGCTCTTCGCCGCCGTCCGAACCACACCCCGCCAGCGACAGGGCGGTGACGACCGCCACCGTCACGGCGAGGTGCCGACGTCCTAGACTGGAACTCCTGGCACTCACTGAACTCCTCCGTCGGAGATCGACTGCTTTCGCAGCCGATGCGTGTATGTGCCACCGGGCCGGTCGCGGTGCTGGCACACCGTGACCGGCCACTCAGAGCACGACGTGTCCCGCGTGGCACACGCCGCGACCGGCGCCCGTGGCACATCCAGTATCGTCTTTGCAGCGCTGCAAGACAGCATGCCCGGACCATCGATGGACGGCAAGGGGTAACCTGTTGGAAACCTGCGACGGCCTTCGGGATCGAAAGGAAGGCCGACATGCGGCGGGACGTCACCCTACGTGAGGTCGCTCAACTAGCCGGTGTCTCGAGCCGGACGGTCTCCAACGTCGTCAACGGCTACGCCAACGTCACTGAGCGCACTCGAGCGCGCGTCATGCAAGCCGTCGAGCAGCTCAATTACCGACCCAACGTCCTGGCCCGCAACCTCGCCCAGGGCCGATCCGGACAGATCGCCCTCGTCGTGCCGTACCTCGACACACCGTACTTTTCGGAGCTGCTACAGGGCGTCATCCGGGCCGCTCGCGTGCAGGGATACAACGTACTCATCGACCAGACCGACGGCGACCCCGATCACGAGCGGATGCTCATCAGCCACGGCCGCAGCCGGCTGCTCTTCGACGGCGTCATCTTCAGCCCGCTCGGTCTCGACCAGCAGGCGCTGGCCGACCACGATCCCAGTCTCCCGCTGGTGATCCTTGGCGAACGGACCAGTCAGGGCACGTTCGACCACGTCGGCATCGACGACGTCGAGGCGTCCCGGCAGGCCACCGAACATCTGCTCGACCTCGGCCGGAGGCGCCTCGCCGCGATCGGGGACCAGCCCTACCCCACGGGTGAGGCCGCACAGCTGCGGACCCGCGGGTTCCGCGCAGCGCACGAGCGGCGCGGCGTGACCGTACGTGAGGAGCTCATCATCGCGACTCCACGGTTCAACAGGGCCGACGGGGCCGGCGCGATGCGACATCTGCTCGACCTGCCGCAGCCGCCCGACGCCGTGTTCTGCTACAGCGATCTCGTCGCACTGGGCGCCATGCACGTGCTCACCTCGCGCGGATTGCGGGTGCCCGAGGACATCGCGGTGGTCGGCTACGACGACATTGAGGACGGTGCCTACTCGAATCCGCCGGTGAGCACGATCTCCCCCGACAAGGAGTGGATCGCGACAACCGCCGTCGAGCGGCTGCTGCTGCGGATCGCCAGCCGCACACCGCTGCCCGGTGTGGAGCTGCGCGCACCGCACCGACTCGTCGTACGCGCGAGCACGGTCGGGCCGACACGACCGTCAGGCGAGACGCCGACCGCGACCAACCGATAGCCTGCCCGCGATCACGCACCCGTAACGGGGCCGACGATCATCGGCACCACCGCGACAGCGGACGTGGTGCGCTCGGGAACCGACTCCTACCCCTGCTACGGGCCGACCCCCTGCCACGTCATGCGCGATCAGCAGCGAACCACAGGCGCGGCGTACCGACACACCAACTCAGACGGGCCGAAAACGAGCTTGCCAGCACATACTCGATGTGTTGGGGTGTCTCACCCAGGTCGCGAGGTGAGATCGAGACACCCAGGCCAGCGGCATCGACAAGTATCGCTTGAAGATGTCGCTGGCCTGTGGTTTCGGGTGGAGCCGAGGGGACTCGAACCCCTGACCCCCACACTGCCAGTGTGGTGCGCTACCAGCTGCGCCACGGCCCCCGGTCGGCCCGGATCTCCCGGGCACCCGGCAATACTACACACGCCGCCCCGCGCGGTCATCTCGCGGGGTCGGGCTCACGACGTACGGGTTCACCGACGTACGGGTCTGCTCGGCGACCCGCGCGGTCAGTTCATCGAGACGTCGGCCGGGAAGTGGGCCACCGCGGCCATCATGCCGCGCTGGCGGCGCAGCACCATCGGCCAGAGATCGTCCGGGCGGGCCATGAACGGATCGTCCGGCAGGCCCTCCAGCACGAACCAGGAGCCGGCGTTGATCTCCTCCTCCAGCTGCCCGGCGGACCAGCCCGAGTAGCCGGCGAAGACCCGGATCCCGGAGATCGACTCGGCGAGCGGCCCCGGGTCGGTCGACAGGTCGACGGTGCCGAGCGGGCCGGCGATCCGGTGGAAACCCTTCACCCGGCCGGTCTGGGTCCGGGTACGGGCCAGGCAGATCGCCGACTCGGGCTGCACCGGGCCACCCTCGAACAGCACCGACGGTTCCCGGGCGAGACTGCTCCAGCCACCCAGCACTTCGGCGACCGGCACCTCGGTGGCCCGGTTCAGCACCACCCCGAGCGCTCCCCCGGCCTCGTGGGCGACCAGCAGCACGACCGTACGGTCGAAGTTGGGATCCTTGAGCGTGGGCGTCGCGACCAGCAGTTGGCCGGTCATCGACGCCATCGACCGTCCCCCGATCCGCTGACCTTCACCGTGCACCTCGACCTCCCGTACCTGCCCGCGTGGCGCAGTCACGACCCCCACGGTCCGCGCGGACGGCGCGGCGACGATCCGCCACGGGTGCAGTGAAAGCCATGCCTGGCACCATAGCTTGCTCGACTGCGCCCGGTTAAGGTCTAACCGCGCGGGCGTGGCACGGGCGTTTCCGGCCACCCTGCCCGAAACCGGGAGGGACCTGATGCAGGCGCAGGCAGAGCTGGCGGTGATCGGCGGATCCGGGCTGTACGCGTTGCTGGACAACGCGACGGAGCACCGGGTGCCGACCCCGTACGGTGAACCGTCCGATCCGATCACCGTCGCCGACGTCGGCGGGCGGCGGGTCGCGTTCCTGCCCCGACACGGCCGTGACCACCGGCATCCGCCGCACCGCATCCCGTACCGGGCCAACATGTGGGCGTTGCGTTCGCTCGGCGTACGCCAGGTGCTGGCGCCGTGCGCGGTCGGCGGGCTGCGCCCGGAGCTCGGCCCGGGCACCTTCGTCGTGCCCGACCAGCTGATCGATCGGACCAGCGGACGGGTGCAGACCTTCTACGACCAGGGTGCGGTGCACGTCAGCTTCGCCGACCCGTACTGCCCGACCGGGCGGTCGGTGCTGCTGCGGGTCGGCGCCGAGCAGGGCCTGCAGCCACGCGACGGCGGTGCGGTGGTGGTGGTCGAGGGGCCACGGTTCTCCACCCGGGCGGAGTCCAGGTGGTTCACCGCGATCGGCGGCGCGGTGGTCAACATGACCGGCCACCCGGAGGCGGTCCTCGCCCGTGAGCTGGCGCTGTGCTACACGTCGATCGCCCTGGTGACCGATCTGGACGCGGGTGTCGAGGGTGGGCACGCGGTCACCCAGGAAGAGGTGTTCCGGGTGTTCGGCGAGAACACCGCCCGGCTGCGCGCGTTGCTGCTGGCCGCGCTGGCGACCTGGCCGATGGATCGGGACTGCCCGTGCCCGCAGTCACTCGACGGCATCACCCTGCCCGTCGAGCTGCCCTGACGGTGCCAGCACCACCACGGCGGCGCTGATCCCGGCGACGTCGAGGCACATCCGGATCCGGTTGCCGGTCGCCGCGTCACCGGCCAGGATCACCGCCTCCCCGGTGGGGAGGTTCCAGGCTCCGGCCGGTGGGCGTTGCCCGGGCAGGCCCCGGCCGAGCAGTTGGGACATGGTCGCGGCGGCGTCGTCCGGTTCCTGGCCCGGGCCGTACGGCTGCGGCATGGCTCAGCCGACCGCGATGACGTGCAGCGGACGACCGGTGAGTGCGTCGAGCACTGTACGGTCACCGAGCGCCTCGTCGAGGGTCACGGTGACCGGGTGGAACAGCAGTTGGTCGGTGCACTCCTGCGCCGTGCGGGTCACGCCGCCGGCGACCACCACCGCGTCGGCGTACTCCTGGACGAACGGGGTGATGTCGGTGTCGCACGCGCCGACGCCGAGCCGGTACGCCAGGTCGGTCCCGTCGACGTCGGTGAGATTCTGCGCGGTGACGAACGTGGTCATCCCGGTCGGCTCCGGCACCTGCGGTTCGGGCGCCGGTACGGCGACCGATTCGTCGACGGCGACCCGGGCGACCGGCCCGTCGAGTTCGGCGACGTCGAACAGCCAGGCGGGCACCTGCGCCGTGCCCCGGCTGGTCAGCAGGTCGACGGTGCCGAGCGTGGCAGCCGTGACGGTCAACGCCTGGCAGCCGAGCTCACCGGAGTCAGTGACGCTGTCGTCCGGGCCGGGTGTGCCGCTGCCGGCCAGGTCGGTGGCGCTGCCGGTGGGGTCGGGGCCGGGCCGGGCCGCCTCGCACTGCGGCGGGTCACCCTGGCGTAGTTCGGCGTACGCGTCGGCGGCGCTGACCAGCGGTACGCTCAGCGTCCCGTCGGGGAAATCGACGGCGCCGTCGGCGGGTGTCTCGGTCGGCACGGTCAGCTCGGCCCGGTACCACCCGGCGTGGAACGCCTGCTCGGTCTCCGGGGTGAACCCGGGCTCGGCGGGGAGGACGGTGCGGCTCTGCAGGGGTGCGTAGCCGGCCAGCCACTCCTGCCGCCCGCTGGCGGTGCGCCACGCCTCGGAGACCTCGTCGGCGCGCTGCTGGAAGGTCTCCCAGCGTTCGTCGGCGGACCCGCCCGGCCCACCGGGTCCGGTCCCGTCGGTCCGCGCGCAACCTGCGATCAGGATCAGTGGTATGCCCAACAGGGCGGTGAAACGGCGCATGTCGGGTCAGACGCACCAGGTTGGCAGCGGGTTCCCAGACCAACTAGGCGATCGACTACATATAGTGAAGCCGGCCGTACAACGCAGCCGGCCCACCGCCTGGTGGCGGTGGGCCGGCTGTCGTCCGTGGAGGTGCCGGGAATCGAACCCGGGTCCTTCGGCGTCTTGCCAGGGCTTCTCCGAGCGCAGCTCGCTGTGCCTCTACTCGGCCCCATCGATCACGCGAGCGAGTCGATGTGACGGGCCCAGTCGCGTTTGATCTCGCCGCACGAACCCCGCGACCGGGTTCGCTAGGCCAGCCCTCTCACTGATGCCGGTTACTGGGCCGAAGGCAGTCCCAGACCGACAGACTTGCTACTCGCCTCAGGCGGCGAGAGCGAAGTCAGCGCGCTTAGAGTTGGCGCTTATTGGTTTCCGACGACCGATTCACGAGACGACGTCGGCTTCCTCGGCTCGCTTCCCCTGCCGCAACGTACGAAGTCGAAACCAGTCACCCCCTGGTGTGCGGCGCGGCCCAGAGGTGGTCCGCGTCCGTACCGATCCTAACGCCTCCGGCCCCGGGCTTCATCCCGGTTACGGCCAGAAGCCAACGACGAAGATCGGCACATTGCCAGGAAGGAAGGATTATACGTCGAATGTCCGATTCTGTCGCTCGCCGGTAGGTCGCTCGACGTTCGCCCCTGCCGCGTGTCTACCCACGCTGGTCAGCCCATCCCCTTGCCGCGCCGGCCCACTGCCCGCTGGATCTCCCGGTCGGCGTCCCGCTTGGCCAGATCCTGTCGCTTGTCGTAGGACTTCTTGCCGCGCGCGAGTGCCAGCTCGACCTTGGCCCAGCCGTCGGAGAAGTACACCGAGAGCGGGACCAGGGTCAACCCGCCCTCCCGCAGCTTGCCGAGCAGCCGGTCGATCTCGGTGCGGTGCAGCAGCAGCTTGCGGGTCCGGCGGGGCTCGTGGTTGGTCCAGGTGCCCTGGTCGTACTCCGGGATGTGCATGCCGTACAGGAAGATCTCGCCCTGCCGTTCCTGGGCGAAGGCGTCCACCAGCGAGGCCCGGCCGGACCGCAGCGACTTGACCTCGGTGCCGGTCAGCGCCATGCCGGCCTCGTACACGTCGGTGATGGCGTAGTCGTGTCGGGCCTTGCGGTTCGAGGCGACGACCTTGCGCCCTTTCTCCCGTGGCATGGCTGCCTCCTCTCCCGACCCGGGCGCTGCCGCTCAGACGCGGCGCCGACGGACAACCGCGCCATGGTACCGCGCGACGACGCGCCGGCCGGTACCGGTTTTCCCGGTACCGGCCGGCGCGCGGCGGCAGATCGAGTCGATCGGGTTGAGCGTCAGACCCGCAGGTAGAAGCGCAGCGTCACCCAGGCGGTGATCGCGCTGACCAGGCCACCGACGCCGGCCATCACCGGGAACATCAGCAGTACGCTGCTCCACTCGATCGGGGTCAGCAGTTCGGTGAGGTCGCGCAGCGAGCCGTCGAGCAGGAACATCTTGCCCAGCACCAGGGCGCCGAAGCCCAGCAGCGAGCCGAACAGGCCGGCGACGACGGCTTCGAGTACGAACGGGGCCTGGATGAACCAGTTGGAGGCGCCGACCAGCCGCATCACGGCGACCTCGCGCCGCTTGCTGTAGGCCGCGACCTGGATCGTGTTGCCGACCAGCAGCAACGCCGCCACCGCCATGATCGACGCGGCGATCAGCGCCATGCTCTGCACCGAGCCGAGGATGTTGAAGATCTTGTCGAGCAGCCTGCGCTGGTCGACGATCTCGTCGATGCCCTCGGTGCCGTTGTACTTGTCGAAGATCGCCTGGTATTCCTCCGGATCGACCAGCTTGATCCGGAACGATTCGGGCAGTTGGTCCGGCTCGACCGCGTTGACCAGGTCCGGAGCGTCGGCGTAGAGCGTCTGGAAGCGGTTGTACGCCTCCTCCTTGGACTCGTACGTGACGTTAGAGATCAACGGGTCGGCGTCGAGCGAGCTCTGCAGGCTGTCGCGTTGCTCGTCGGAGACGTCGGACACCAGGAAGATCGAGACCTCGATCTGATCGTAGTAGAAGTCCTTCATCGAGTTGACCTGCAGGTACATCAGGCCACTCGCGCCCAGCATGGTGAGCGACACCGCCATGGTGATGATCATGGCGACGGTCATCGTCACGTTGCGCCACAGCCCGACCATCACCTCGGACAGGACGTATTTCGCGCGCATCGGGTTCCTCTTCCGGATCTGCCGCTGGATGGTGGTACTAGGCCGCCACGTGCCGGTGCCGGCCGACACAGGCCCCGGTGGAGCCGTGGTGGCTGGTTAGCCGTAGACGCCGCGAGCCTGGTCGCGGACGATCCGGCCGGCCTCGATCTCGATGACCCGCCGCCGCATCTGGTTGACGATGTTCGAGTCGTGGGTGACCATCACGACCGTGGTGCCGGTGCGGTTGATCCGGTCCAGCAGCCGCATGATCTCGATCGAGGTGTCCGGGTCGAGGTTTCCCGTCGGCTCGTCGGCGAGCAGCACCAGCGGCCGGTTGACGAACGCCCGGGCCACCGCGACGCGCTGCTGCTCGCCACCGGAGAGTTCGTGCGGGTAGCGGTGCTCCTTGCCGCCCAGACCGACCAGTTCCAGCACCTCCGGGACGACTCGCCGGGCGACCGCCTTGGTCTTGCCGATCACCTCGAGGGCGAAGGCGACGTTCTCGTACGCGGTGCGGTTGGGCAGCAGCCGGAAGTCCTGGAACACGCAGCCGATGGAGCGCCGGAAGTTGGGGATCTTCCAGGAGCGCATGGTCGTGACGTCCTTGCTGTTGACGATGACCTTGCCCTTGTTGGGGGTCACCTCGTGCAGCAACAGCTTGATGATCGTGGACTTGCCGGAGCCGGACGGACCGATGAAGAAGACGAACTCGCCCTTCTCGATCGCGACCGACACGTTGTCCAGCGAGGGCCGGGACGCCTTCGGGTACGTCTTCGTCACTTGCTCGAGCGCAATCACGGGTGGTGAGTCTACGCCGTGTAACGGCTACGCCAAGTCCAGCCTGATGGCGGATGTCTCCTATGTCGGTAATGCGCGAGGTTTCGTACCAGCAAATCCCCGCGAAACCCAGGAAATCAGCCGTCCGGACCGAACCGACACCACCCGAAATGATGGGTTCAGTCACAGGCCGTACATGAGACTTGAATACGAATAGTAGTTAGGCGACTGCTACCGGTATCAGTCCTCGGCGAGTTCCTGTTGCTTACGCCAGCGGATGCCAGCCTCGATGAAGGCGTCCAGGTCGCCGTCGAGCACCGCGGTGGGGTTGCCGGTCTCCTGCTCGGTCCGCAGATCCTTCACCATCTGGTACGGGTGCAGCACGTAGGACCGCATCTGGTCGCCCCATGAGCCGGCGGCGTCGGTCTTGAGCCCGGCCATCTTGGCCTGCTCCTCCTGCCGCTTGCGCTCCAGCAGCCGGGCCTGCAGCACGCGCAGCGCGGCCGCCTTGTTCTGCAGCTGGGACTTCTCGTTCTGGCAGGTGACCACGATGCCGGTGGGGACATGGGTGAGCCGAACGGCCGAGTCGGTGGTGTTCACGCTCTGCCCGCCCGGCCCCGACGACCGGTAGACGTCCACCCGGATCTCGTTCTCCGGGATGTCGATGTGATCGGTCTGCTCGACCACCGGCAGCACCTCGACGCCGGCGAAGCTGGTCTGCCGCCGGCCCTGGTTGTCGAACGGGCTGATCCGCACCAAACGGTGCGTTCCGGACTCGACGCTGAGGGTGCCGAACGCGTACGGCGCCTTGACCGTGAAGGTGGCCGACTTGAGACCGGCCTCCTCCGCGTACGACGTCTCGTAGACCTCGGTGGGGTAGCCGTGCCGCTCCGCCCACCGCAGGTACATGCGCAGCAGCATCTCGGCGAAGTCGGCGGCGTCGACGCCGCCGGCCCCAGCCCGGATCGCCACCAGCGCCTCCCGGGAGTCGTACTCCCCGGAGAGCAGCGTGCGCACCTCCAACTCCTCGATCGCCTTGTGCAACCCGGCCAGCTCGGTACCGACTTCGGCGACCGTGCCGGCGTCCTCCTCCGCCTGCGCCATCTCCAGCAGCAAGGCCGCGTCGTCCAGCCGGGTGCGCAACGACTCCAGCTTGGCGATCTCCGCGTTCGCGTACGACAGCCGGGAGGTGACCTGCTGTGCCCTCGCCTGGTCGTTCCAGAGGTCGGGGGCAGAGGCAGCCTCCTCCAGCTCCGCCCGGTCGCGGCGCAGTCGATCAATGTCGATGACCGCCTCGATCCGGCGAAGCGTGGCGTCAAGATCTTTTAGCTGGTCGGCATAGTCGGCAGTGGTCACAACCGACAACAATACGTCGTGACCACCGACGACCGGCGCCGGTGGTCAGCCCACCGGTGCGGTCTTCAGCCAGGAGAGTGCGGCCTTGTGGTAGGCGACGGCGAACTCGAGCGCGGCGGCCCCGAAGGTGTCGCCGTTCTTCTTCGCCTCGCGTGCCTGCTCGCGGGCCGCGGCCAGCGCCTCGGTGTGGTGCTCGCTCGCGTCCGCGTAGACCGTCTTCAACTGGTCGGCCGTGTGGTGCTCGCCGAACGCCACCCGCAACGCGATCGGGTTACGTACCGAGTCGCGACCCGGGGCGTCGGCCAACCACTTGAGGAACGCCCGCTTGCCGGCCGCGGTGATCGCGTACGGCTGGCTCGACCGCGGCCCGGGCTTGCCGAGCCGGACCAGGCCCTGCTCGGCGAGCACCGGTAGCTCCCGGTACACCTGGCTTCTGGTCATCGACCAGTAAGCGCCAAGTCGACGGTCAGCTTCAGCCATCAGCTGCCCGCCTGTCATGGGTCCTTCATGGAGCAGGCCGAGAAGGGCTGCCGCCGTGGGATTGATTCGTACATCCGCCATGCCCTCTACGCTGCCACTTTGTCGCCTCTACGTCCAGGATTTGGCGCGATCCGCGACCAACCGTGTTCTAAAGTGCACTGTCTGTGGACGACGGTCCGGTAAGGAAGATCAATATTTACCATCAGGCAGCAAAACGGACAAAGAATATGTTACCCGTAGCAACATGCCCAGGCGCAGGAATCATTAGTGAAGTTTGAAGCATGAAGTCTACTTCGTCTGACTAGTTCGGAGTGTCCGGTCCGGCCACCCCGGACATCGGCCACTGTGGCACCGGGTCCCCGATCCGGAGCCCCAGCTCACCGGGCATATCCTCCGGAAAGCCTGGTAGCTGTCCCGGATCGGACGGTTGCGGCGTCCCGATGGCCACACCAGACCCAGCCGTCCCGCTCGAACCTACCTGGCCGGTGGGACCAACCGGGCTCCCGGACGGCGTCCCGTCCTGCTGATTTCCCGGGGAAACCGACCTCGGCGATGACTCCGCAGCCGGCGGTGCCGACGGCACCGCCGCGCCGACCGGGCCGATCGGACCGCTGAGCCGACCCGGCTGCGAGCCGGCCCCCTGTCCGGCCGCCAGGGTGAGACCCGTTACCAACGCCGACAACGCGAGCCCCGCTCCGGCCAACCCGCCGAACTGCAGCGCCCTGCGTCGTGGCCGCGCTCCCACCGGAGCCGCAGAAGCGGCCGGAACGTCCCGGGGCCACCAGGTGACCGCATCCGCCGGCAACGCCGGCAACGCCGGCCAGCCGTCGAGCGCCGGCTCCAGACCACGCAGCCGGGCGACGAGCGACCGGGCGGTCGGCCGGTCGGCCGGCCGTGCCGCCAGGCACTGCTCGATCACCGGCCACACCGCCGGTGGCAGCCCGGGCGGTGGTACCGGCACACACCGCCGGTGCCGGGCGAGGACCTCGTCGGCGTTCCCGCCACGGTACGGCGTACGGCCGCACAGCAACTCGAACAGCACGATGCCCAGGGCGTAGACGTCCGACGACCAGGTCGGCGGACCGCCGCTGGCGATCTCCGGCGCGGCGTACTCCGGGGTGGCCAGGGTGGCCCGGTCCGGCGCCGACGCCGACGCGTGCCCGGTCCGGGCGGCACCAAAGTCGATCAGCCGTACCCGGCCGCCGTCCGCCGGCGCCAGCAGGTTCGCCGGTTTGACATCGCCGTGCGCGATGTCCCGTTCGTGCAGGTACGACAGAGCAGTGGCGACCTGCGCGGCGACGGCGACCGCGACAGCCGGGGGCAGCGGACCGTCCCGGCGGATCCGGTGGCGCAGGTCGTCGCCGTCGACCAGGTCCAGAACCAGGGCGGGCAGGTCGCCCACGGCGGTCCGGGCCCGGAGCCGGATCACGTTCGGATGGTCCAGCCGGGACAGCAGAGCGGCCTCGGTGTGGAAGCCCTCCACCAGATCGGGATACTCGGCGGCGTCCGACCGGAGCACCTTCACCGCCACCGGCACGTCGTCCTGCAGATCGTGCCCATGGTGCACCGCGCCGACCGCCCCACGGGAGAACTGCGCCCCCAGCCGGTACCGCCCGTCGAGCGCCTGTCGCGTGCCGTACTGCCCGTCCACTCCGTCGACGGTAGGTGTGCGGCCGAGGCACGACGGTCACCAAACTGACGCTTGGCACGAACCTGGGAGGGATCCGCGTCACTGTGACGGGAAGTTGTCCGACCGTGGACGTCAGCGGGTGCCGGCCGAGCCCACCGCCGGCTCGGAGCCGACAGCAGGTTCGGGATCCTCAGTCGGCGCGGCATCCTCAGTCGGCTCCGGATCCGGCTGGCCGGGCAACGTCCGGCCGAGGCAGATCAACGCGGTGAACGCCGCAGTGAACAGGACGATCAGCGCCGAGTTGATCCGGGCCCCGTCGGCCATGGTCTGGAAGGCCTGGTCGCTTTCGCTGAACGACCGGGCCAGATCGAGCAACTGGGCACCGCCGACCCGGGTGACCACCTCGGCGATCACCAACAGCAGGCCGGGACCGGCCCCGGCGACCAGGTATCCCGGCCAGGGCAGCGGCCGGCCGGACCGGCGTACCGCCCGGTGCAGGTAGCCGAAGGTCACCAGCCCGGCGAGGGCACCGGCCAGCAGGGCGGTGACCCAGACCAGTCGGGACTGCGCGGCCAGCACCGATCCGGCGGTGTCGGCGGCTCCGAACAGCTCCAGCAACGGCCCCTTGGCCAGTTCCCGGGCGGTCGTCGTGCCGGCGACCGCCAGCGCGCCGGCGGCGGCCGCCGCCGTCAGCAGGCCGGCCCGGCGGTGCAGACCGGTCAGCACGCCGCCGACCGTGGCGCCGGCGAACAGTGCCCAGCCGAGGATCTGGACGGCCGACCCGCCCCGGCCGTCGCCGTACACGACGGCGGCGGCGGCACCGACGCCGGTCGACGCTCCGCAGCCGAGGGCGACGAGCAGTCTCGGCACCGTCGCCGCGCCCAGCCACCGGTCCGCCAGCCGGCGGACCACCTGGGCGACACCCGCTCCGGCGATCAGCGCCGCGAAGATCACCGCCGGGAGCCCGTACGCGGTCTCGGTCACCGCGAGCACCCCGTCGGTGGACGACCCCAGGGTGCTCAGCACGGAGACGATCAGCAGGGTCACCCAGGCGAGGCTGAGCAGGCCGAGAACGACTGCCGCGCCGACCGAGCCGTCCGGGCCCACCTCGGCGTCGCCAACCGAGCCGTCTGGGCCCACCTCGGCGTCGGGGGCGGCTGCGGGTTGGCTGGTCATCGCTGGTGCCCTCCTGGTCGTCGGCGTGCTGTCGCCCGGTGCCGACCAGGGTACGCGGATCGGCGTGCGGGTCAGCCGGGCGTGCGACGATGGGACCCGGACCGCGTCGCCGTGGCCGCCCCACCGGGTGCCCCGACGGGTCCGTCTTTCGCCGACGTTGTCGAGATCACGCCAGGAGCCTGTGATGGACGCCGTTCCCGCCACCCCCGACCCCCGCAACGAACCGATCCGCGACTACGCGCCGGGCAGTGCCGAACGGGCCGACCTGAGCCGCCGGCTCACCGAGTTGTCGGCCGACCGGATCGAGCTGCCGATGACGATCGGCGGCCGGCAGCGGATGGCGGCGGGCGCGCCGATCGAGGTGGTGATGCCGCACCGGCACCGGCACGTTCTCGGGGTGACCGGTAACGCCGAGCCGGCCGACGCCGAGGCCGCGGTGGCAGCGGCGAAGCAGGCCGCACCGGGCTGGCGCAATCTGCCGTACGCCGAACGGGCCGCGGTCTTCCTCCGCGCCGCCGACCTGCTGGCCGGCCCGTGGCGGGACACGGTGAACGCGGCCACCATGCTCGGTCAGTCCAAAACCGCCTACCAGGCGGAAATCGACTCGGCCTGCGAGCTGATCGACTTCCTGCGGTTCAACGTGCACTTCGGCCATCAGGTGCTGGCCGAGCAGCCCCGGTCCGCACCTGGGGTGTGGAACCGGTTCGACCACCGCCCGTTGGAGGGCTTCGTCTACGCGGTCACCCCGTTCAACTTCACCGCGATCGCCGGCAACCTGCCGTCCGCGCCGGCGCTGATGGGCAATACGGTGGTCTGGAAGCCGTCCCCGACGCAGCAGTTCGCCGCCCACTTCACGATGCGGCTGTTCGAGGCCGCCGGGCTGCCGCCGGGGGTGATCAACCTGGTCACCGGGGACGGTCTGGCGGTGTCCGAGGTGGCGCTGGCCGACCGGGACCTGGCCGGCATCCACTTCACCGGCTCCACCCGGGTGTTCCAGCAACTGTGGCGGACCGTCGGGGAGAACATCGGCCGGTACCGCTCGTACCCCCGGCTGGTCGGCGAGACCGGCGGCAAGGACTTCATCGTGGCGCATCCCAGCGCCGACCCGGCAGCGCTGCACACCGCTCTGGTCCGGGGGGCGTACGAGTATCAGGGGCAGAAGTGCTCGGCGGCGTCCCGGGCGTACCTGCCGAAGTCGCTGTGGACGGCCGGGCTGCGGGACCGACTGGTCGCGACGGTCGAGTCACTGCCCTACGGCGACGTGACCGACTTCACCAACTTCGGCGGCGCGGTGATCGACGACCGGGCGTTCGCCCGGCACGCGGCCGTGCTGGACCGGGTCCGCAACGACCCGTCGTGTCAGGTGCTGGCCGGTGGCACGGTCGACGACAGCGTCGGCTGGTTCGTCCGGCCCACCCTGTTGACCTGCGCCGATCCCGGGCACGAGGTGTTCAGCACCGAGTACTTCGGCCCGATCCTGGCGGTGTCGGTCTATGACGACGACCAGTTCTGGGACGTGGTGGCCCAGGCCGAGGAGATCGCTCCGTACGCGTTGACCGGGTCGGTCTTCGCGACCGACCGGCGGGTGATCGACCGGGCCGGCGCCATGCTGCGGTACGCGGCCGGCAACTTCTACGTCAACGACAAGCCGACCGGGGCGGTCGTCGGGCAGCAGCCGTTCGGCGGCGCCCGGGGCAGCGGCACCAACGACAAGGCCGGGTCGAAGCACAACCTGCTGCGCTGGACGTCGCCGCGCACGATCAAGGAGACGTTCGTGCCGCCGGTCGACCACCGCTACCCGCACATGGGCTGAGCCGGGCGGGCCGGCCCACTCACAGCAGCGTCTCCAGCTCGGACACGTCGTACCACTCCAGTTCGTGGTCCTCGGCACCGTCCACGACGAACTGGGCGTCGGGGTCACCGGCGGCGGCCTGCGACACGGCGGCCACCGCCGCCGATACGTCGTCGACCGCCTCGTCGCCGTCGACGTGCACCGCGGCGACCGAGGCGAAGGCGATCGGGCCGGCCAGCGTCACGGTGCTGGAGCCGAGCTCGGCGACCGACCGTTTCAGCGCATCCGCCGGCAGGTCGACGGCGATCACCACCCGCCGGCGCGGGGCGGCCGGATCGTCGCGCAGGTGGCGCAGTGACTCCTGGGCGGCGCGGGTGAACGCGACGTACTCCAGCTCCTCTTCGTCACCTTCGACGTACCACTCCCGCAGTGCGGGGGTCACCGTGTGCGCGACGTCGGCGGCGAGTTGGCCGGTGTCGCGGAGCCCGGCGAGCGCCGGCAGGGTGGCCGGGACGTAGACCCGGAGCAGGTTGTCGGACACGCTCGCCCCCCACAGATGTCGTCGCTGATGCAATGTACGCCGCCGAGCGGCCCTGCGGGGCCACGGTGGCACACTGAACCGACCGACGTAGACGAGCCGGGAGTCACCGTGGAGCCGAGGTTCCTGCAGTTGTCCGACGTCGCCGCCGAACTCAACGTATCCGACTCGCAGGTCTATCACATGGTTCGCAGTGGCGAGTTGCCCGCGATCAAGATCGGCGGCCGCGGACAGTGGCGGGTGGAACGCGCCCAGCTGGAGGAGTACATCCAGCGCAAGTACGCCGAGACGGCGGAGTGGGTGCAGAGCAACCCGCTGATCGAGCGCGAGCCGGAGTAGTCCGGCGCCTACAGGTTGTCCGAACACCGTCATCGACAGACGTTGACGGGCGGTGTCATGCTGGCTTCAAATTGGTCTGCCGAAAGCAAACGAAGGCAAACGCAAGATCAACAGGAGCTCGGATGACTGTCGCGACCCGGATCCGACGTCCCCCCGTCCGACTGCGACCCGCCCCGCCGCTGGACCCGCCATTCACCGACGAGCCGGCTCAGTTCGACCTGCGTCCCGGTCCCGGCGTACAGCTGGCGCTCGACCTGGCCGGGGCGACACCCGGCGCGGTGGTCGCCGACCGGTCCGCGACCACCGTCGGCCGACCGGCCAACGGGTCGGCCGGTGGCCACGGAGGGCTGCCGCCGGACGCGCTCGCCGGCGCGTCACCGGAGGCCCGCCGGGCCGCGCACCGGTTCCTGGCCGCGAGCCTGGAGATCATCAACGGGTTCCGCCCGGCCGGCCACATCCGCCGGCTCGCCGACCCGGCACAGGCGCTCGCGGTCGGCGCGCAGCTGGCCGTCGCCGTCGACCGGGCCCGGAGACCGGACGAACCGGGCCGGGCCCGACGCGGGCCGGCATCGCCGCAGCCGAGGCCGATCGGCCGCAGTGGGCGGCGCCCCGTCGAGCTGCTCCGGGTCCGTCAGCTGCGGGTCTGCGAGCCGGTCAGCGGCGTCGCGGAGGCCGTCGCGGTGCTCGGCACCGACGAACGCAGCTGGGCGCTCGCCTTCCGGCTGGAACGCCGGCCAACCGGCTGGTTGAGCACCACGGTCGACGTCGTGTGACCGGGCAACCCGCCGGGATCAGGTACCGCCGGGATCAGGCCCCGGGAGCGCCGTGGCAGCGCTTGTACTTCTTGCCGGACCCGCACGGGCAGGGCGCGTTGCGTGACGGCCCGTTGCTGCTGACGGCCTGGCCGGGGGCGGCTCGGCGGCCGGCCGCCGCCGGCACCGGCGGACCGGCCGCCGGTCGGCTGGCTGCGGGCGGGCGGCCCTGCGCGCCCTGGCCCGGACGCTGGCCTTGGCCCTGACCGCCCTGGCCCGCACGCCCGGCCGGCGGGCCGCCGACGCCCAACGCCGGTGCCTGCTGCACCTGCACCCCGCCGTCGGCACCGGCGGCACCGTCGATGGTGGGCGAGACGTACTGCAGGCCCTGCGGACGCGGTGCCGCGCCAAGGCCCTTGGCACTCACCTGTACCCCGGCGCCACCGTCGGGCACCGGAATCCGGGGTCCGGGCCGCTCCCCCGCCGGCGCGCCGGCACCGTCAGCCGGGGCCCCCGGCTGCTGCACCTGCACCTCGACGTTGAACAGGAAGCCGACCGTCTCCTCCTTGATGCCGTCCATCATGGTGGCGAACATCGCGTAGCCCTCACGCTGGTACTCGACCAGCGGGTCACGCTGGGCGTAGGCCCGCAGGCTGATGCCCTCCTTGAGGTAGTCCATCTCGTAGAGGTGCTCACGCCACTTGCGGTCGATCACCTGCAGCAGAACCATCCGCTCCAGCTGCCGCAACGCGTCGGTGCCGAGCTCCTCCTCACGGCGCTGGTACGCCGCGTGGGCGTCCTCCAGCACCTGCGCCCGGAGGAAGTCGGCGTCCACCGCGCTGCGTTCGCCGCCGGCCTCCTCGATCAGCTCGTCGACGGTGATCCCCACCGGGTAGAGCTGCTTGAGGCTGGACCAGAGCTGGTCGAAGTCCCAGTCCTCGGCGTAGCCCTCGACCGTCGCTCCGTCGACGTACGCACCGACCACGTCGTCGATCATCTTGGTGACCTGGTCGTGCAGGTCCTCCCCGTTGAGCACTCGCAGCCGCTCGGCGTAGATCACCTGGCGTTGCTTGTTGAGCACCTCGTCGTACTTGAGGACGTTCTTACGGGTCTCGGCGTTCTGGCCCTCGATCTGCGCCTGGGCGTTCTTGATCTGCCGGGTCACCATCTTGGACTCGATCGGCACGTCCTCGGGGATGTTGAAGCGCTCCATCACCGCTTCGACCGCCCCGGCCCGGAACCGCCGCATCAGCTCGTCCTGCAGCGACAGGTAGAACCGCGACTCGCCCGGGTCGCCCTGCCGGCCGGAGCGACCGCGCAGCTGGTTGTCGATCCGGCGGGACTCGTGCCGCTCGGTGCCGAGCACGTAGAGACCGCCGACCGCCGAGACCTCCTCGGCCTCGGCGGCGCAGGCCTGCTTGACCTGCGGCATGATGTCTTCCAGCGCCTTGGCGTACTCCTCGGCGTGCTCGACCGGGTCGAGCCCACGCTGGCGCAGCTGGGCCGCGGCGAGGTAGTCCGGGTTGCCGCCGAGCAGGATGTCCGTGCCGCGGCCGGCCATGTTTGTCGCCACGGTGACCGCGCCCTTACGGCCGGCCTGCGCGATGATCTCGGCTTCCTTGGCGTGGAACTTCGCGTTGAGCACCGCGTGCGGGATGCCCCGGCGACGCAGCAGCTGGGAGAGGATCTCCGAATTCTCCACCGACACCGTGCCGACCAGCACCGGCTGGCCCACCGCGTGCCGCTCGGCGATGTCCTCGACGGCGGCGTTGAACTTGGCCTTCTCCGTCTTGTAGATGACGTCCGCCCGGTCCATCCGGACCATTTCCCGGTGGGTCGGGATGGTCACCACGCCGACGTCGTAGACCTTGTTGAACTCGCCGGCCTCGGTCTGCGCCGTACCGGTCATCCCGGCCAGCTTGCCGTAGAGCCGGAAGTAGTTCTGCAGGGTGATGGTGGCGAGGGTCTGGTTCTCCTGCTTGATCTCGACGCCTTCCTTGGCCTCGATCGCCTGGTGCATGCCCTCGTTGTAGCGGCGGCCGTGCAGGATTCGGCCGGTGAACTCGTCGACGATCAGGACCTCGCCGTCGTTGACGATGTAGTCCTTGTCCCGCTTGTAGAGCTCCTTCGCCTTGATGGCGTTGTTCAGATAGCCGACCAACGGGGTGTTCACCGACTCGTACAGGTTGTCGATTCCCAGCCGGTCCTCGACCTTGGCGACGCCCCGCTCGGTCACCGCGACGGTGCGCTTGGCGTAGTCGATCTCGTAGTCGCCCTCGCCGTCCTTGCCGGCCTGCATCCGCTTGACCACGGCGGCGAACTCGCCGTACCAGCGGGCGGAATGCTCGGCCGGGCCGGAGATGATCAGCGGTGTCCGCGCCTCGTCGATCAGGATCGAGTCGACCTCGTCGACGATGGCGAAGTTGTGCCCGCGCTGCACCAGGTCGTCCTTTGACCAGGCCATGTTGTCGCGCAGGTAGTCGAAGCCGAACTCGTTGTTGGTGCCGTAGGTGATGTCCGCCTGGTACGCGGCCCGGTGGTCGGCCGAGGGCCGGTTGGGCAGGATCACGCCGACGGTGAGCCCGAGGAACTCGTGCACCCGGCCCATCCAGGCGGCATCCCGCTCGGCCAGGTAGTCGTTGACGGTTACGATGTGCACACCTTTGCCGGACAACGCGTTGAGGTACGCCGGCAGTACCGAGGTGAGCGTCTTGCCCTCACCGGTCTTCATCTCGGCGATGTTGCCGAAGTGCAGCGCCGCGCCGCCCATGATCTGCACGTCGTAGTGCCGCTGGCCGAGCACCCGGGCGGCGGCCTCCCGGGCGGTGGCGAACGCCTCCGGGAGGAGGTCGTCGAGGGACTCGCCGTCGGCGTACCGCTGGCGGTACTGGTCGGTCAGCTCCCGCAGCTCCGCGTCGGTGAGGTCGACGTAGTCGTCCTCGATCGAGTTGACGGCCGTGGCGACCGCCTTGAGCCGACGCAACATGCGGCCCTCGCCGGCGCGGAGGACCTTCTCAAGAATCGACACGGATCAACGCTCCCCTAGACGGTGTGCCTCACCATCGTAGGCGCATCAATCGGTACGGCGGCAGTCGCAGCCCGCATCCGACACCGGATATTCCGACATAACGGACCATGTCGACGGGGTGCGCCCGGCATATGCGTTATGCCCTGCGCGAAAGCTGCGTCAGGATGGGCCGGTGGAACCCGTCGAACTCACCGAGGGCGGCGTCCGGCTTCGGATGTTTCTGCCCGACGACGCCCCTGCGGTCGCCGAGGCCTGCGGCGATCCGATCACCCAGCGGTTCATCCCCGACCTGCCCCGGCCGTACACGGTCATCGACGCACTGCACTGGATCACCAAGGGGTCCACCGCCGCCTGGGCCGGCGGCGGCGCGGCCTGGGCGATCGCCGACCCGGGCAGCGACGAGCTGCTCGGCTGCGTCGGGCTCAGCCGGGCGGTACCCGAGCGGGCCCAGATCGAGGTCGGCTACTGGATCACGCCCCGGGCCCGGGGCAAAGGAGCGGCCACCGCGGCCACCATCGCCGCCACCGGCCACGCGGTGCGGTCCGGGTTCGGCCGGGTCGAGCTGCTCACCGACGCGGCCAACGCGGTCAGCCAGCGGGTGGCGCTGGCCGCCGGCTTCAGCTACGAGGGGGTACGCCGAGGCGCCGCCAGCCAGCCCGGCCGACTGCCGACCGCCGACCGGGAGGACCTGGTGGTCTGGACCCGACTGGCCGGCGACCCACCGGGCCCGACCCCACGCACCCTGCCGGACCTGCCCGGCGACGGGTTGACCGACGGGGTGGTCCGGCTGCGCCCGCTCGGCCCGGCCGACGCCGACTTCGCGTACCACCTGGAGTCGCTGCCCGACGTCGCCGCGACCTCGGTCCCACCGGTGGTGCCGACCCGCGCCCTGATCGAGGCGCAGTGCGCCAAGGCACCGGGCAGGTGGCTGGCCGGCCAGCGGATCGACGTGGTCGTCTGCGACGCGGCCAGCGGTACGCCGGCCGGGCGGATCGGGCTCAGTTATCTGAGTCCGGAACTCGGCGAGGCGATGATCGGCTATTCGCTGCTGCCGCAGTGGCGCGGGCGCGGCTACACCGCCCGGGCGGTACGGCTGCTCGCCCGGTGGATCTTCGCCAACACGGCCGTCGCCCGGTTGGCCGCCGGTGCGCTGCCCAGCAACGTCGCGTCCCAGCGGGTGCTGGAGCGGGCCGGCTTTCAACGCGAAGGGCGGAACCGGGCCCAGTTGCCCGGCGCGGACGCCAGCCGCCACGACAGTGTCCAGTACTCGCTGCTACCGGCCGACCTCGACAAAGCGTGAGCCGCGCCGGCCGGTCGGATACCGTCGACGGCCGCCCGTTTGGCGGCGATGGCCGGCGGTATCCGACCGGTCGACCACGAATTGTCGAAATGGTGGTCGATCAGGCGGTGACGGTCGGTTCAGCCAGCGCGATGACACCGTAGTCATAGCCTTTGCGGCGGTAGACCACGCTCGGCCGGCCGGACTCCTTGTCCAGGAACAGATAGAAGTCGTGCCCGACCAGTTCCATCTGGAACAACGCGTCGTCGACCGTCATCGGATTGCCCGGGTGTTCCTTCTCCCGGACGATGTGCCAGGGCTGGTCGTCGTACTCGTCGGCAACGTCTTCGTACCCATCGTCGGTGAAATCCTGCGCGGTGCGGTCGAGCACCGCGACCGATGTCGCCGGCTCCTCGGTCGGCTGGGACGGCGGCAACGGGGCGAACCCGTTCAGCCCGGCGGTCGGCAGCCCGGAGGTCGCCTCGGCCACCGAGACCGGCGCGTGCCGGCCGCGGTGCACCCGGCGCCGGTCGGCGGCGCGGCGCAGCCGGGTGTCCAGCTTGCTGATGGCGGCGTCGAGGGCGCTGTAGAAATCCTTGGCGCACGCTTCCGCCCGGATCACCGGCCCGCGCGAGACACAGGTGAGTTCGACCCGCTGGCAGTGGTCCGACTGACGGGGATTGCGCTCGTGAAACAACTCGACGTCGACGCGCATCAGCTTGTGGTCGTACCGTTCGACCTTGGCCAACTTCTCGGCTACATGGGCTCGGTAGTGGTCGGGGACCTCTACGTTACGGCCTTTCACCACGATGTCCACGCGTGACCTCCCTGGAACGATCTCAACGATCGGTGTCGCTGCGAAAGAATGTGGGACCGGTCAGCGGACCAAGAGTGGTCGGCGTCAACCGGCCGGGTAGCGGAATACACCTCCCTCCGGGACACCTCAGGTGGTTGTTCAACCACCGGCCATACCCCTGATGCGCCTACGCTAACCCGCCGACGGCGGCGCGTCATCAGTTCGGCAGAGACCGGTGCGCGAAGATTCCCAGATCATGAACAAACCCCGACAAAGGACACTAGACACTGACTACCGCAGGTGACGGCGTCGCGTCGCTGCGAGCACCACGGCGGCGTACGCCGGCAGTCCCTGCGCGACAAGCAGCCGGTGCACAGCGGCCAGCGTCGCGCCAGTGGTGACGATGTCGTCCACCACGATCACCCGCAGTCGCGGATCCGCCCGCAGCGAGATGTCAAGTCCGACCCGCCGGGGCCGAAACGCCGTCCGGGCGGACGCCAGCCGCGCCGCACTGTCCAACCCGGCCGAGTCCGGGCGGGTCCGGGCCCGCAGCGGCCGCGCCACCGCGACCCGCCGGCCGTCGACCCGCAACCGGGCCGCCGCGTACCGGGTCAGCCGGGCGAGATGATCACCGTGCCGGGCCCGCGCCGCCGCAGCGGTGCTCGGCACCGGAACCAGCAGCACCGGCCGGTCCGCACCGGTGCCGACCGCGGCGGCGACCGCGTCGCCGAGCAGCCGGCCCAGCGGCCGGCCCAGCCCGTGCCGCCCCCGTTCCTTGTACGCCAGCAGCAACTCCCGCAGCACCCCCGCGTACTCACCCAACGCCACGCAGGGCGGCAGGTCCGGCGGGGCCGGCTCGGGGCGCACCGGCCGGGGGCGCAGCCGCTGCACCTCGTCGGCGCACCGGCCGCACACGCCGAACCGCAGCCGGCCGCCCGTGCGGCGGCAACCGGCGCACTCCGCCGGCAGCACCAGGTCGGCCAGCGCCGACCAGACGTCGCCCACCACCGCCGCAGGTCAGTACAGGAAGAACGGGGCGGTCGGATTGGCGGTCGAGTTCTCCGGCTCCTCGGTCCCGCCCGGCTCCACCCCTTCGATCTCCTCCGGCCGGATCTGCTCACTCGGCTCGAACAGGTCGTACGGAACACCGTTGGCGACGTACATCCGGGCACCGACCGTGCCGCCGCCGACCGGGTTGGCCGGATAGCCGGCCAGATGGGTCACGCTCGCCCCGCCGAGGTCCCGCAGCGAGCTGGTCTCGATCGCGCCGTCCACCGTCACGTCGTACAGGCTGACCCGCCCGTCAGGGTTCGTGCCGGCGGCCACCAGCAGCGTCTCGGCCACCCAGTCGACCTGGGTGAGGTCGGACAGCGAGGTCGGCACCCGACGGGGTGGCAGCACCTCGACCTTGCCGCCCCGGTTCAGCGCGGCCACGTACAGCCGGCCGTCGACCACCAGCGCGATCCGGTGACCGTCCGGGGCCGCCCCGACCGACTGCACCTCGCCCGTCACCCCGGGCAGCGTGACCTGCTCGACCGCACCGCTGCCGACCCGGAACGAGTACAGCCCGCCGTCCGCGACGACGAGCCCCGCGTCGCCTGGTGCCTTGAGCCAGACCGGCCGGCCGATGTCGTCGAAGGTCCGGGTGCTGGCGTCGAAGCTGGTGCCCGCCCCGGTCGCCGCCCCGACGATCAGCCGCTGGCCATTGCCGTCGGCCACCGCGAGGGCCGCGTACGTACCGCCACCCGCCTGGGTGAAACCGGCGGTGACCACGTTCTGGTTGACCTCCTCGGTGAGCACCGGGATCGGCTCGCCGGAGTGCGCCGAGCTGCGCAACCGGTGCACCCGGCCCTGGTAGACGGTGAACCGTTCGGGCGTCTCGGGCAGCGCCTGGGTGCCGTTCATCGCCAGCAGGTCGGCGCCCGGGTACACCTTCGGGCTCTGCCCCTGGATGGTCAACTCCAGGTCGTTGTCGAACTCCGGCCACAGCGACCACATCAACTGGGCGGCCAGTCGGTCGAGTTCGCGTTCGTCGGCGAACGGGGTCGCGTCGGCGATCAACGTGACCTTCAGCCGGTCCCCGGTGTCGGGCACGTTGCCACCCGAGCGGATGCCGCTCGGCAGCGCCTGCACCGCCGAGGCGAGCCAGTTCGACGGCCCGCTGATCAGCATTTCCAGCAGGACGGTGCGCTGGCGCTCCAACGGCACCGCCACCGGCAGGTAGCGCAGGTCCGGCACCAGCGCCCGTTGGCTGGTGTCCCAGAAGTAGATGGTGCGCTGCAGGTAGAACGTGTTCAACGCGTCCACGCTGAGCAGCAGCGCCGCCGGCGGGTTGAGGACGAACTTGCCCGTCTCACCGGCCACCGACCCGACCTGGAAGGTGTACTCGGTGAACTCCGGCTCCTGGGCGGGCAGCGGCTCCAACGCGCCGTTCGGCCGCAGCAGGCCGAGCTGCTGGACGTCGAGCGCCACCTCCTCCACCCCGGCCTCGGCCCGGGTGATCTGCGGACGTTCCCGCAGTCGAACCACGGTCAGCGCGACCTCGGGATTGGGATCGCGGATGTCCGCACGGTCCTGCGGCGCGACGTACTCACGTACCTGTTCCACTGCCCGTTCCGCCTCCACGGCGGCGGCCTGCAGGAAGTTGACGACGAACGCCTCGGTGTTGTTGCGTTCGTCGAGCCGCGACGCCGGCGTCTGGGCGCCGCCGCCACCGGTCGGCAGGCCGGGTGCCGGCCCCTGCCCGTCGACCCGAACGTCGGTGTTCTCCGGAATGCCGCACCCGGCGAGCAGCACCCCGGCGAGCGCCGACAACAGCGCCAGTCGACGCCACCGGCGGATCACGGTGCCGCTCCGGTCGCAGCCACGCCGCCACTGGCCCGGTCATCGGAGCCGACGCTCTGCTCCGGGAGGACGACCATCGTGCCGACCGGTTCGGCGGCCGAGGGCGCGGGCTGCGTCGGCGCCCGCCACGGCTCGTCCGGATCGGCACCGTCCGACCCACCGTCCGACCCGCTGTCCGACCCACCGGACGGCGGCCGGCGGTCCTCCGGTACCAGCCGTAGCGGTGACGAGGTGAGCCGGTCACCGGCCCGGGCCGGCAGGGTGAGCCGGAACTGGGCACCCTCACCGGGCGCACCCCACGCTTCCAGCCAGCCGCCGTGCAGCCGGGCGTCCTCCACGCTGATCGACAGGCCGAGACCGGTCCCACCGGTCTGCCGGGCACGGGACGGATCCGCCCGCCAGAAGCGGTTGAACACCAACTTGTCCTCCCCGGCCCGCAGGCCGACCCCATGATCACGTACGGTCACCGCGACCGCCGCGTCGTCGACGCCGAGAGTGACCACCACCGGCCGGCCCTCGCCGTGCTCGACGGCGTTGCCGACCAGGTTGCGCAGCACCCGCTCGACCCGACGGGGATCCACCTCGGCGATCACCGGCGTCGCGGGCAGTCGCAGCTCGATCCGCACGCCGAGCCGGGCGGCCAGCCCGTCGAGCCGGTCGGCGACCCTGCGGACCACCGACACCAGATCGGTCGGCTCGGCGTCCAGCACCGCGAACCCGGCGTCGAACCGGCTGATCTCCAGCAAATCGGTGAGCAGGCTCTCGAACCGGTCCAGCTCGGTCTGCAGCAGTTCGGCGCTGCGGGCCGCCGCCGGGTCGAAGCCGTCCCGCTCGGCGAAGAGCAGATCGGCGGCCATCCGTACGGTGGTCAGCGGGGTGCGCAGCTCGTGCGACACGTCGGAGGTGAACCGACGCTGCAGCCGGGACATCTCCTCCAGCCGGGTGATCTGCCGCTGCAGGTTCGTCGCCATCTGGTTGAACGAGGCGGCCAGCATGGCCAGGTCGTCCTCGCCGTCGACCACCATCCGTTGGTCCAGCAGCCCGGCGGAGAGTCGCTGCGCGGTGCGCGCGGCCACCCGTACCGGCGTGACGACCAGCCTGGTGACCAGCGCGGCCAGCAGGCCGAGCAGCATCACCAGGGCCAGTCCGGTGATGAGCACGGTCGCCCGGATCTGGTTGGCGGCCTGATCCTGGGTGGTCAGCGGCACCAGGTAGTAGAGCTCGACCTGACCGAACTTGGTCGGTACCGGCGAGCCGTAGACCAGATACTTGAGCCGCCCCTCGCCGAGGTCACCGGTGCGGATCTGATGCGCCTGGGCACCGGAGCCGACGTGCCGGGCCAACTCGTCGCTGATCATGCCGGACGCGTCCACCGCTGGCGAGGTCGCCGACTGGATCAGTGGGTAGCCGCTCGCCGCCATCACCACGACCACCCCACCCACCTGGTCGGGGTCGCCGCCGGCCAGGGTGCTGACGGTCAGCTCGAAGGTCACCCGGACCTGCGGGTCGAAGTACTGCGGATGCACGCTCATCTGCTCGGCGGCGTAGTCCCGCCCGTGGGTCAGCCGCCGCTGCACGTCCTCCCGGGCCCGGTCCAGCAGAATGTTGGTGCTCTGCGACGCCACCATGTACGCGAACCCGCCGACCAGCAGGCCGGACGCGACCAGAGTGATGGTCACCACCCGCAGCTGCAGGGACCTGCGCCACATCCGCTGGGCTCCGCTGGTCACCGGCCGGGTCCGGGCCAGCAGCAGCTCCCGCGCCGGGCGCAGTGCGCCACTGACACGGGAGAGCAGGTCGGACACGGTGCGGGATCGGCCAGCCACAGTACCGACCAGGCTAGCCGGTGCCCGCCTTGTAGCCCACGCCCCGAACGGTGAGGATGATTTCGGGTCGCTCCGGATCCGGCTCGATCTTGGCGCGCAACCGCTGCACGTGCACGTTCACCAGCCGGGTGTCGGCCGCGTGCCGGTAACCCCAGACCTGCTCCAGCAGCACCTCACGGGTGAACACCTGGCGCGGCTTGCGGGCCAGCGCGACCAGCAGGTCGAACTCCAACGGAGTCAGCTTCACTTCCTCACCGTCACGGCTGACGGTGTGCGCCGGCACGTCGATGGTGATCTGGTTCCCCGGTGGCCCGATGGTGAGCAGTTCGGGTGCGACGTCCTCGCCCCGGCGCAGCCGGGCCCGCATCCGGGCGACCAGCTCCTTGGGCTTGAACGGCTTCACCACGTAGTCGTCGGCGCCGGACTCCAGGCCGAGCACGACGTCGACGGTGTCACTCTTGGCGGTGAGCATGACGATCGGGATGCCCGACTCGGAGCGGATCGCCCGGCAGACGTCGATCCCGCTCATCCCGGGCAGCATCAGGTCGAGCAGCACGATGTCCGGCCGGTTGTCCCGGAACGCGGCGAGCGCCCGCTCACCGTCGGCAACGAACGACGGCAGGAAGCCCTCGCTGCGCAGCACGATACCCATCATCTCCGCCAGGGCGGGATCGTCATCGACAACCAGCACGCGGGCTCTCATGTGACCAATATTCCATCCCGGTTCCAGCGGTGGGGGACCGCCACCGGCCGGGCCGGTCGCAGCGCCACCGGCACGGTCATGACATCCCCGCACGGTCACGACATTCCGGACGCCGCGCCGCCCTACAGCGGCTGACGGCGATCCGCGTGCCACGATGGTAGGCCAGCGTCCCGTCCGAACCATCGACCACCTCGTCACCAGGAGTCCGCGTGGATCACGCCGGCCCGCCCGACGTGCTGCCGCTGCGCCCGCTCACCACGGGCGAACTGCTGGACGCAGCCGTGGGTCTGCTCCGCGGCCACGCGCCCGTCCTGTTGACCGTCGGCGCCGTACTCGCTCTCGGTGAGCAGCTGCTGCTGCTCCCACTGCGCGAGGCGGCCGGAGCCACCGCCCCGGCGTACCTGCCGAGCTGGAACCGGCTCGGCCTCTACTGGCTGCTGCTCGCCGCCGGGGCGGCCCTCGAAGTGACGGCGATCGCCCTGCTCAGCGGCCTCACCTCGCGGGCGGCCGGAGCGACGCTGTCCGGTCGGCGCATCACCGGGGCCCGGCTGCTCGACCCGCGCGGCGGCCGGTTCGCCGCGGTCGTGCTGGTCGCCTGGGCGGCCGGCACCATCATGTTCACCGCCGCGCTCGCCGGGCCGGTCTGGTTCATCGGGTACGCGGTCCTCGGGCTGGCGGTCCCGGCCGTGGTGCTGGACCGGGTGCCGGTCTGGCAGTCGCTGGCCCGGTCCGCCGCGCTCGCCACCCGCGCCGGGCTGCGCGCCGGGCTGATCCGCGTCCTGGGCTACCTGATCTGGTTCGCCATCCGCGCCGGCCTGGCGATCGGCGCGGTGAACCTGGTCGACCGGGACGCGGCGTGGCTCGCCGTCGCGACCGTCGCCGGCTGGACACTTCTCAACGCGGTCGGCTACCCGGCGCTCGCCTGCCTGGACGCCGTCCTGCACGTGGAGACGCGGATGCGTACCGAAGGACTGGACATCCGCCTGCGGCGGGCGTCGACCCCGACGGCCACCTCCCGGGCCGCAGCGTCGATGAGGCCGGACGCCGGTTTGCCGGTGGCCGTCAGGTGATCGCGACCGTGAGCCGCTGGTGGACCGAGTTCGTCGCCGCCGTCGGCGACGTCGTCCCGCTGCCCCTTGCCACAGTGCTGCTGGTGGCCGGTGCCGCGTTGGCCGCCCTCGGATGGTTCCACTGGCCCCGCTGGTGGCCACGGCGCCGGTCCGGTCGATGGGGCTGGCTGGGCCGGCCGGGCCTGGCCGACCGGCTGCGCCGGCTGGGCCGCTGGCGGCCGGCACCGCCCGGCCTGCCCCGCTGGCTGACCGCGTTCGATCCACGCCGCTGGCTGACCGCACTCCAGCCGCGCCGCTGGCTGGCCGCGCTCGATCCACGCCGCTGGCGACGCCGGCCGGCGGCCGCCGGCGGCCGCCCCGGTGGTTCGCCGGTGCCGCCGCCCCGGTCGACCGACGTTCCGGCCGCACTCGCCGACCGGTACGCCGACCAGGGCCGGTACGCCGAGGCGGTCCGGGAACGGCTACGCGCGATGGTCGTGGAGATCACCGACCACGGGGTGCTCACCGACCGCCCCAGCTGGACCGTCACCGAACTCGCCGATGTGGCCGGGCGGGCCGAGCCGGCCGCCCACCCCGTGCTGACCGAGGCCGGCGGCATCTTCAGCGACGTGTGGTACGGCGAGCAGCCGGCACTGCCCGGCCACGACCGGCGGATGCGCGAACTCGCCGGCCAGCTGCGTCACGCACTCGACCAGGACCGTCGGCCCGCCGGCCAGCGACCGGGCCGGCGACGGTGACGGTGACCCGGCCCGGTGTCCGCCGCCAAGGGCTGCCACGGCGGCGGTGGCGGTGGCTGCGGATCGCGATCCCGTTCACGGTGGTCGGCGTACTGCTCGTCGGCACCGCCGTGGCGTACCAGCTGACCCACCCGGACCCGACCCGGCCCGGCTTCCTCTCCCCGACCAACCACGGCCCGGACGGCGGCAGCGACCTCGCTGCCGCGTTGCGCGACGACGGCATCGCCGTCCACTCCGCCGACGGGACCGTCGACGCGATCCGCGCCGCGCTGACCGGACCCACCACGCTGTTCGTTCCCGCACCAACCCTGGTGCATCCGGACTACCTGCAGGCGCTCGGTCGGATGCCGGCCGGGACCCGGGTGCTGCTGGTCGACCCGCCGGCCCGGCTGCTACGCGGCGAGCCGCTGCCGGTCGAGCGCCGCACCCGGCGCTGGGCGGCCCGGGTCGACGATCCGGACCACGACGGCCGGCCATGCGCACTGCCCGAGGTGGCCGACACCGGACCGGCGGCGGCCGTACGGCAGCGTTACGCTGCCCCGCCCGGAATCGACCCGGACCGGTTCGACCTGTGCTTCGATGCCGGCCTGGCCCGGCTCGACTGGGGGCAGGCCGAGCTGGTGGTGGTCGGGGCGAGCGACCCGTTCCGCAACGACCGGTTCGACGAGCACCGCAACGCGCGGTTCGCCGCCCAGCTGCTCGGCGCCCGTGCACAGGTGGTCTGGCTCGACCTCGCCCGCCCGGACACCCCACCGGAGCCCGGGGAGCCGGTGCAGCAGCCGTCGATCCACCTCGGCGAGGACGACCCCGGCGCCGGCCCGCAGGTCAGCGCCCAGCCGACCGGGCGACCGCAGGGACCCGTGGCCAGCGAGGTCCGGCCGTCGCAGGACACCCTGCTGGACGCCTTTCCGCCGTGGTTCTGGGCGTTGCTCGCCCAGCTGGCCGTCGCCGCCCTGGTACTGGTGCTGTGGCGGGCCCGCCGGTTCGGTCCACCGGTGTCCGAGGCGCTGCCGGTGACGGTTCCGGTTGCCGAGACGATGCTGGGCCGAGGGCAGCTCTACCGGCGGTCCCGGGAACGGGCCCCCACCACGGGTATCCTGCGTACCGCCGCACTGGCCCGGCTCGTCCCGATGCTGGATCTGCCGGATCAACCCCAACCGGCGGACGTCGTGGCGGCGGTCGCCGACCGGACCGGGGCGTCCGCCGAGCAGATCGACGCGTTGCTGTACGGGCCGCCGCCCACCACCGACGGCGACCTGCTGCACCTGGCCCGGCGGCTGGCCGCCCTGCCCGTCGAGGTCGCCGGTCCGGCCAACCGCATCGAACCGGCAAATGGGCCGGAGCGGACACCGCCCGACGGGCCGGAGCGGACACCGTCCGACGGGCCGGTGGCTCCGGCACCCCGGTCCCCATCCGCGATCGAAGGAGAACCCTGGTGACCCGACCCAGCGTGACCGGTCCGGCGGACGCCGTACCCGCCGACCGGCACAGCGGCCCCGCCGCCGACCGGCACAGCGGCAGCGTCACCGCCGGCCAAGGCACCGACCTCGCCGGTCACGACGCGGCCCGCGACGCGCTACGCCGGCTGCGCGCCGAGGTCGCCAAGGCCGTGGTCGGGCAGGACGCCGTGGTCACCGGTCTGGTCATCGCGCTGCTCTGCCGTGGGCACGTGCTGCTGGAAGGCGTACCCGGCGTCGCCAAGACCCTGCTGGTACGCGCGTTCGCCGCAGCGCTGGATCTGGACGCCAAGCGGGTGCAGTTCACCCCGGACCTGATGCCGGGCGACGTCACCGGGTCACTCATCTTCGATCCACGAAGTGCTGCGTTCACCTTCCGGGAAGGCCCGGTCTTCACCAACCTGCTGCTCGCCGACGAGATCAACCGGACACCACCGAAGACGCAGTCGGCCCTGCTCGAGGTGATGGAGGAGCATCAGGTCTCGGTGGAAGGGGTCCGCCGGCCGCTGCCGGCACCGTTCATCGTGGCCGCCACCCAGAACCCGATCGAGTACGAGGGCACCTACCCGTTGCCGGAGGCGCAGCTCGACCGGTTCCTGCTCAAGCTGTCCGTACCGCTGCCCAGCCGGAACGAGGAACTGGGCGTGCTGCGGGCCCACCACGCCGGCTTCGATCCGGCGGACCTGGCCGCCGCCGGGGTGCGCCCGGTCGCCGGGGCGGCCGACGTGGCCGCGGCCCGCCGGGCCATCGGGCAGGTACGGGTCAGCGAAGAGGTATTTGGCTACATCGTGGACCTGTGCCGGGCCACCCGGACGGCTCCCGCGCTGGCGCTCGGTGCCTCACCGCGGGGCACCACCGCGCTGCTCAACACCGCCAAGGCGTGGGGGTGGCTGGCCGGCCGCGACTACGTCACACCGGACGACGTGAAGGCGGTCACCCGGGCCACCCTGCGGCACCGGATCCGGCTACGGCCGGAGGCGGAACTGGAGGGGGTCACCGAGGACGCCGTACTCGAATCGGTGCTCGGCGCCGTCCCGACGCCCCGGTGACCAGGCCTGACGCAGCCGTGACCAGGCTTGACGCCACGGTGACCGGGTCGCTGGCACCGCCGGTCGGGGCCGGGCGGGCGCCGTGCTGACCTGGCGGGCGGCGGCGCTGCTCGGGGTCGGCGCGGTGACCCTGCCGTGGTGGCCGCGGCCGTGGCTGGGTCTGGTGGTCGTCACCGGATCGGTGGCCCTGCTCGCGCTGATCGACCTGGCGTGGGCCGCCCCACTGAGCGCGCTGGAACTGCGCCGCGACGGCGACCGGACCAGCTGGTTCGGCAGTGCGGCAACAGTGACGTTGCGGCTGCGCAACGGCTCCCGACGGCGGCTGCGGGCCGAGGTCCGCGACGCCTGGACCCCGTCGGCCGGCGCCGCCCCCGCCGAGAGCGTCGACACCGGTTCCGCCGATCCCGCCGGCACCGATCCGGCCGTTCGCGCCGGCACCGCCGCTAGCCCTGCCGGCACCGTCGGCGGTGGACCCATCTGGCGGGTACGGCTGGCACCGGGAGCCACCGCCGCGCTGCCCGCCGCGCTCAGCCCGACCCGTCGCGGCGACCGCCGCGCCGTCGAGGTGACCGTCCGGTCCGCCGGCCCACTCGGGCTGGCGTTCCGGCAGCGACGCCGACGGCCGGCCACCCCGCAGTGGACGCTGCGGGTGCTGCCCCGCTTCGACTCCCGGCGGCTGTTGCCGGAGAAGCTGGCCCGGCTGCGGGTGATCGACGGCATGCGGGCGACCCGGGGACGGGGGCAGGGCACCGAGTTCGACAACCTGCGCGAGTACGTGGTCGGCGACGACGTACGGTCGATCGACTGGCGGGCCAGCGCCCGGCGCTCCGACGTACTGGTCCGGACCTGGCGTCCGGAGCGGGACCGGCGGGTGGTGTTCGTCCTGGACACCGGGCGCACGTCGGCGGTCCGCGTCGGCGACCAGCCACGGCTGGACGTTGCGGTCGACGCCGCGCTGCTGCTGGCCACGCTGGCGCACCGAGCCGGTGACCGGTTCGACCTGCTGGCGGTGGACACGAAGGTCCGGGCGCGGATCTGGGGTGCGAGCCGACAGACCCTGCTGCCCCGGTTGGTCGCCGAACTGGCGGCGCTGCAACCGGCGCTGGTGGAAACGGACCACGAACTGATGGTCGGTGAGGTGCTCCGCCGGGAGACTCGCCGGTCCCTGGTGGTGCTCTGCACCGCGCTGGAGCCGGCGGCGCTCGGCGACGGTCTGCTGCCGGTACTGCCCCGGCTCGTCGCCCGGCACCAGGTGGTGGTGGCCGCGGTCGGGGATCCGGCGGTGCCGGCCGTCGCCAACGGGCCGGTCCGCGACGTCGCCGACGTGTACCTGGCCGCATCGGCAGCACAGACCAGGGCCGAGCGGGACCGGGTCGGTGGTGCGCTGCGTCGGCACGGTGTCCCGGTGCTGGACGCGGCCGCGCCGAGCTTCGCCGGCCGGCTCGCTGACCTCTACCTTCAGCTGAAACTGCTCGGCCGGCTCTGAACCGAATCGGCGGGGCGCAGGGCCGGGTCGGCGGAGTTCCGGGCCGGGTCGGCGGGACGCAGGGAGCCGAGGATGAGGACGTAGCCGAGGAAAGCGAGCCAGGCGGCGAACCCGATCGCGACCCGCAGCCAGGTCGGCAGCGGTGCCGGGGTGACGAAGGCCTCGATCAGCCCGGCCACCGCGAACAGCAGCACCAGCCCGAGCGCCACCAGTACGCCGGAGAGCCCGGCCTCGGCGACCGCCCGGCCCCGGGTCAGGTGCGCCGGCGGCGCGATCCAGGCCCCGCCGATCCGCAGCCCCACGCCGGCAGCGATGAAGACGCCGGTCAACTCCAGCAGACCGTGCGGCGTGACCAGTCCGAAGAAGACATCCGCCCGGTCGTACGAGATCATCACCCCACCGGTGACCCCGAGGTTCAGCGCGTTCACCCAGAGTAGGTAGAGCACCGGGACCACCAGTACGCCGGCGGCCAGGCACTGCGCGGCGAGCCAGGCGTTGTGCGCCCACAACTGGGCGGCGAAGTTCGGTGCCGCGTACCGGGTGTAGTAGCCGGCGAAGCTCGACTCGGCGAGCTCAGCGGCGGCCTGGTCACCGATCAGCAGCCGGGCGCTGTCCGGATTGCCGGCCACCCACCACATCAGGAAGCCGGTGAGCGTGCAGAAGGCGACGGCCACCGCCGCCCACCAGGGCGCCGCCTGGAACACCGCCCGGGGGAACCCGACGCTGAAGAACCGGCCGACCCGGGCCCAGGAGAATCCCCGACCCCGGGTGAGCCGGGCGCGGGCCGCCAGCACCAGCCGGGACAGCCGGGCGACCAGCGCCGGGTCCGGCGAGCGGCTGCGGACCGCCGACAGGTGGGTGGCGGTCCGCTGGTAGAGCGCGACCAGCTCGTCCACCTCGGCGACGGTCAGTCGCCGGGCACGCACGAGCTGTTCCAGTCGTCGCCACTGGGGCTCGTGCTCCGCCACGTACGCGTCGAGGTCCACGGTCACCTCCCGTCCCATAGTGTTCACTGGCAGGGTGGCCATGCAGACAACCGGGGGCGGCAGGCTCGTCAGCGGCGAAGCTGTCGAGGTGGAGGTACGGCTGGCCCGGCTCGGCTCGCGGCTGCTGGCCCTGCTCGTCGACCTCGTCGTGCAGGCGCTGATCGCGGTGGTGCTGGCGGTCCTGGCCGGGCTGCTGCTCGCGTCGATGCGCGCGTCCATCGAGGTCGACGAGGCGCTCGGGCAGGCCCTACTCACGGTCGGCGCGGTCCTGGTGCTGGTCGGTTACCCGGTGCTGGGCGAGACGTTGAACGCCGGCCGTACCGTCGGCAAGCTGGCGGTCGGCATCCGGGTGGTACGCGACGACGGCAGCCCGCCACGTTTCCGGCACTCGCTGACCCGCGCCCTGGTCGGCGTGGCCGCCGAGTGGCCCGGTCTGCTGCTGCCGCCGCTCACCTGGCTGGCCAGCCTGGTGACGATGGTGACCAACCGGGACGGCAAACGCCTCGGGGACCTGGCCGCCGGCACGATCGTGGTGCACGACCGGGCCCCGGCGGCCTGGGGGTGGGTGCCGGACATGCCGCCGGTGCTCGCCGGTTGGGCCCGTACCCTCGATCTGAGCCGCCTCGACGACGACCTCGCGCTGGACGTACGGCATCTGCTCGCCCGGGGGCACGGGTTCGCCGAACCGGCCCGCTCCGACCTGGTCCGGTTGGTGACCGAACAGGTCACGGCGGTGGTCACTCCCCCGCCGCCGGCCGGTGTCCCGGACTGGGCCTACCTGGCGGCGGTTCTCGCCGAACGCCGTCGCCGGTCGGCGCAGCGACTGGCCCGGACCAGGGCGGTGACCGCCGCGCTCTGGCCGGAACTCGCTGCGGTGAGTCCGGCGCGCACAAGTGCCCTGCGTCCGGCGGCGCCGGTCCGGGCCGCTGCGCCCGAGCCGGTTGCGCCGGCGCAGCGGGACGGACCGGACTGGCCGCGCGGCAGCTGGCCGCGGCCGCCCTGGCTGGGCCCGACGGCGGAGCAGCCGGACTGGACCGGGGTGCGCCGTCCACCGGTCGCCAGCACGCTGCGCACCTCCGGCGCACGATCCGACCGAGAGCGGCCGCCCGGATCCGCACTGTCGTGAACCGGCTTAGGGCTGGCCAGGTGTGGCAGCATCGGTGCCGTGAAGGCATTCCTCCCGTGGTTGGTCGTCCTTGCCCTGGTGATCCTGTTGAACGCGGTCGGGTTGCGCCCGTTGGCCACCGCGCTGGCACTCGGTTGGCTGGTGTACTGCATCTGGACCTGGGTACGACCGGGCAGCCGCTCCCAGGGTTGACCCCGCCGGCACGCCACGAGTCGGTAATTTCCGGATTAACTTGACAGCATGACTACTCACTGCAAATCTATGGCTACGTCGCGTCACGATGATCGTCACGCTGACGCGCGGGGGAACCAAACCGGGGGGATGCGCGGGGCGGCTGTCGGTGAGCGGAGCGGACGCTCACCCGGCCGCCCCGCGTGCTTGTCCGGCAGCAGCCGGCTAGTCGATCGACGAATCGACCGAGGCGACGAACGCCGTACCAGTGCCGGAGACCACCAACGGCGTCCCGCCGGCCGGTCCCACCGCCGCCTGCCCGGCCCGGACCGACACCGCAGCCACATCGTCGTCGACGGTGACCTCACCGGCGACGCAGAGCACCACCCGGGGGCCTTCGACCGGCACCGACACCCGCCGCACGTCAGCGTCGAGCACAACCCGGTGCAGCGCGAACTCGGCGACCGGCACCGGCCAGGTGACCACCCCGGAAGCGACCGGCTGGACGCGTACCACCGGGTCGTCGAGCACCTCGAAGCGCAACACCCGCAGCAGCTCCGCGACGTCGACATGCTTGGGGGTCAACCCACCGCGCAGCACGTTGTCACTGGCCGCCATGATCTCCACGCCGGCACCCCGCAGGTACGCGTGCAGGTTGCCGGCCGGCATCCAGATCGCCTCCCCCGGAGCCAGGGTGACCTGGTTGAGCAGCAATGCCACCAGCACCCCGGGGTCGGCCGGATAGTGCCCGGCCAGCCGGCGCAGCAGCGCCGCGTCGGCGGCGTACCGCGTCGGCAGCCGGTCGGCGCCCGCCACCGCCGCCGCGACCAGAGCCGACCGTTGCGGACCCGGCCACCGCAGCAACCGCTCCAGCGCCTCCGGCAGCCCGCCCGGTCCGACCCGCAACGCCTTGATCACCGGCTCCAGCTCGTCGACACCCAACGCCGCCAGCACCTCGGCGGACTGCTGCGGTGCCCGGAAGCCGCAGAGCGCATCGAACTCGCTGAGCGCCACCAGCAGCTCCGGCTTGTGGTGCGGGTCGGCGTAGTTACGCCCCGCCGAGGTGGACGGCAGCTTCGACTGCGCGGCGTACCCGGCGCGGGCCTGCGCCGCGTCCGGATGCGCCTGCAACGACAGCGGCGTCTCGGCGGCCAGCACCTTCATCAGGTACGGCAGCCGCCCGTCGAACCGGGTCGCGGTCGGCTCACCCAGCCAGCTCACCGGATCCTGGTCGATCAGCTCCGGCAGCCCGACCAGCGCCCCGCCCCGCCGCACCTGGGACGGCGCACCGGGGTGGGCACCCAGCCAGAGCTCCGCCTCCGGCCCGGGTGCCGGAGCCGGGCGCCCCTGCAGCTGCGCGATGACGGTCCGCGACCCCCACGCGTAGTCCCGGATCCGGCCGGTCAACAGTTCCACGGCGCCCGCCTCAGGTGGTGGAGAGTTCCTTCATCTCGCTCACCGCCGGCACCGCCATCGGGTCCAGATGGTGCGCCAGCGCCAGGTAGACGGAGGCGAAGTCGGGGACGGAGATCAGTGAGGCGAGCCGTTCCAGCGCCGACCCGCCCTCCGCCGTGATCACGTCGCACCGCACACCGCGCCGGTCCGCCAGAGTCTGCACCGCCTCGGCCCGACGCTCCTCGACCACGAAGGGTTCGTCGGCGTCGTCCTCCGGGTTCAACCCACCGTCACGCAGCAGCACCAGACGCAACCGGGTCGGCGACTCGGACTGGTCATCATCGTCGTCCGGGTCGGCGAAAATGTCCCGGGTCGACTCCCCCAGACCGCCGAAGACCCCGTCGAGCAGCCCTACCCGGCCCCGGCCGGCCTCACCGAGCGCCCCGGTGACCACCGGATAGCGGGCGTTCGTCGACAGCGTGTCGCCGAACCGGCGGGCGGCGACCGACGCCACCGGCGACGAGCCCCAGACGATCGGCACCGACCCGGCCAGCCCGAGAGCGAGCGCCTTCGCCGGATTGACGAACGACTCGGCGGCCGGGCGGCACCGCTCGGCGTCGGCGTCCAGCCGGGCCGCCGTCTCCGCCAGATCCGCCTCGTTGACCTTGACCAGCCCCAACGCCCGCGCGGCCAGCAGCACCGGCACGGTCAACGCCCAGAGGCTGGCCCGGGCCGGAGCGCGTCGCGGCACCGGGACGAACGGGGCGCGTACTCCTTCGGCGACCGACTGCAGCTGCGAGTCGGGCGGCCCGACGGCGACCAGCCGGGCACCGCGCCGGGCGGCGGCCTGAGCCGCACCCAGCGCTTCCGGGCTGCGTCCCGAAGCGCTGACCGCGATGACCACGTCGGCCGCGCCGACCCAGCCGGGCACGCCGGCGCTGCGGTGCGGGATCACCGGTACGGGACAGCGCGGTCCGGCCACAGTGGCCAGCACGTCACCGGTCCGCCCGGCGGTACCGATACCGGCGATGACCACCGCCCGGGGGCGCCCCTCGTCGCCGAGCACACCAAGGTTGGCCTCGGCGGCCAACGCCGCCGACTCGCGCACCTGGGCACCGGCCGACGCGGTGAACCGCAGCATGCCGCCGGGATCGGTCGAGTTGAGCCCGTCCACGTCGTCGAGCAGCGCCTCGTCGGCGACCCGCCGACCCACCACCCCGGACGTGCCGTCGATCGGAACCGCCATCAGCCGGCCTCGCCGGGCCGGCGGGCCTCGTCCAGCAGCAGCACCGGGATCCCGTCGCGCACCTCGAAGATCCGCGAGCACTCCGGGCAGGTCAGGGTCGCCGCGTCCGCGTCGTAGGTCAACGGCGTGTGGTGCGTGTCCGGGCAGGCGAGGATCTCCAGCAGCTGCGAATCCAGGGCCATCGGATGGCTCCTTCCACGTGTCTCGCCGGCGGACCCCGTCCCGGGGTGCGCCTTCCGGTGAAGATCCTAGCCGCGAACCAGCGCGAGCACCCCGTCGCGCAGTTCGGCCATCCGCTCGACGGTCGGTGCCTCCACGTTGAGCCGCAGCAACGGCTCGGTGTTCGAGGCACGGATGTTGATCCAGGCACCGTCGTCGAAGCGGACGGTCAGCCCGTCGAGCTCGTCGGTGTCGGCGTCGGCGTACGCGGTCTTGATCTCGGCGAGCTTGGCCTGCTGGTCGGTGACCGTCGAGTTGATCTCACCGGAGGCGACGTACCGCTCGAACTCGTGGGCCAGCTCGGACAGCGGCTTGTCCTGCTCGCCCAGCGCGGCCAGCATGTGCATCGCGGCCAGCATCCCGGTGTCGGCGAACCAGAAGTCCCGGAAGTAGTAGTGCGCCGAGTGCTCGCCACCGAAGACCGCGTTGGTCCGGGCCATCTCCGCCTTGATGAACGAGTGGCCGACCCGGGAACGCACCGGCTCACCGCCGTTCTCCCGGACGATCTCCGGCACCGCGCTGGAGGTGATCAGGTTGTGGATGACCGTCTCACCGGGGTGTTTGGCCAGCTCCCGGGCAGCGACCAGGGCGGTGATCGCCGACGGCGAGACCGGCTCGCCGCGCTCGTCGACGACGAAGCAGCGGTCGGCGTCCCCGTCGAACGCCAACCCCAGGTCGGCGTTGTGCTCCCGGACCGCCTTCTGCAGGTCGACGATGTTCTCCGGGTTGAGCGGGTTCGCCTCATGGTTCGGGAACGAGCCGTCCAGCTCGAAGTACATCGGCACGATGTCGAGCGGCAGGGCCGGCAGCACGGTGTCGCCGAGGACCGCGGGCACGGTGTAGCCGCCCATCCCGTTGCCGGCGTCGACGACCACCTTGAGCGGCCGGATCCCCGACAGGTCGACGAGGGTACGCAGGTGCGCGGCGTAGTCGGCGAGCAGTTCGCGCCGCTCGACCCGGTCCCCGCCGGACGGCACCTCGCCACTGTCGAGCAGCGCCTGGGCCCGGTCCCGGATGTCGGTCAGCCCGGAATCCTGGCCGATCGGCGCCGCCCCGGCCCGGCACATCTTGATGCCGTTGTACTGGGCCGGATTGTGGCTGGCGGTGAACATCGCGCCGGGCAGCTCCAGCGCGCCGGAGGCGTAGTAGAGCAGATCGGTGGAGGCCAGCCCGGCGTGCAGCACCTCGGCACCGGCGGCGGTGGCCCCGGCGGCGAACGCGTCGGCCAGCGGCGGCGACGACTCACGCATGTCGTGGGCGATGACTATCCGGTCGGCTTTGTCGCCGCGCTCGGCCAGGACCTGCACGAACGCGGTACCGATGGCCCGCGCCACGGTCTCGTTCAGCTGATCCGGAGTGGTGCCACGGACGTCGTAGGCCTTGACGATTTTGGACAAGTCAGACAAGGTCTCGCTCCTCAGCCGTGCCGATGCCAACACGAGTGAGGGTAACGGAGCGGTGGGCAATGCCTTCGGCCAAGGCTGACGGTCCATCCTCCGGCAGCACGATGTTCATCCTCCGGCCGGGTACGCCGCTGCCGGGAACGCCGAGCCGCTGGTCAGCGCCGAATCCGGGGCAACAGCATGGTCGCCCCGCCGCCCCCAACATCCCCACCAGGACCACCCGTACCACCGGGGGCCGACCGGGTCGGACGCAGCCTGCGGACCAGCAGCACCAGCAGGGCGATGCCGACGGCGACCATGCCGACCCCGGCGGCCATCACCCCGGTGCCGATGCCGGAACCGTCGTCACCGGCCGACCCACCGGCCGAACCGGCCGCAGCCAGCAGGTCCTGGTCCGGCAGTACGGCCGGCGCGTCGCTCGGCTCCACGGCCGCGCCGTCGACCGTCGGTTCCGGGGTCGGTTCCGCACTCGGCGACGGGGTCGGCGGACCCGGCTGGTAGGTGCCGGCGAGCCGGCCGCCGACCCGTTTGGCCCCGGCTTCCCGGCCGAGCAGCACCCCACCGGCGGTGTACGCCTCACCGACGATGTGCGCGACTCCGGCCGGCGCACCGGCCCGGAACGCCATCCGGTAGCGGACCGAGCGGCTCTTGCCCTTGCACAGCTCGTCATCTTCCGGCGCGGTGTGCTCGGTCAGCAGCAGCCCGTCGCCGTTGTCCCACAGCGGCACGGTCACCCAGTCGTCGTCGATTCGGGCCTGCACGCCGACCTGGTCGGGAGTGACACCGGGCAGCCGGATCGCCAGCGCGGTACGCACCGCCACGCACCCGTCGGTGCGTTTGGTCACCTTCACGGTCACCCCACCGGCCTTCTCGCCGACCGCGAACTTGCTCGGCAGGCCGATCCGCACCCGCTCGTCCTGGCCGTAGGCGGGACCTGCGGCGAGCACCGCTGTGCCGACGGTCAGCGCGAGCACCGTCGCCAGTCGAGCCGCGCCACGCCGTACCGACATCTCCGCCTCGCCTTCCGCGTCGCCGGCACCCGCGCTTCGGACGCCACCGCGCGACAGGCTACCGCGCTTCGGCTACGCCCTCGGACCACGCAGCACGCTGCCCCGTACATCGGCGACGAACCGCCCGAAGTCCGTCGTTGTGAAGGTGAGCACCGGGCTGGCCGGGTCCTTGGAATCCCGTACGCCGACGGTCCCGCCGACGACGGCGACCTCGACGCAGCTGCCGTTGCCGCCGCTGTAGCTGCTCTTGCGCCAGCCCGCCCCGGTGAAGTCTGCTGTGGACATGCGGTGCTCCTTGTCAGCGACGCGTCAGGTCAGCCCGTCGGCGACCTCGGCGATGAACGCCCGGGAGTCGTCGCAGCCGAGCGCGTCCGCCCGCAGGTCGTCGAAGACAAGGTTATAGCGGGCGACGCCGGCCGGCTTCTCCACGTAGAGGTCGCCAGCCTCGTTCTCGACGTAGGCCACGTCGGCGTCGGCGGTCTCCGGGAAGGTCAGCACGGTGAACGGCCCGGTGATGCAGGCTGAGGCACCGCGTGCGAAGGGCAGGACCTGCAGCCGTACGGTCGGCAAAGTGGACAGGTCGACCAGGTGACGCAGCTGCCGGTGCATCAGCTCCGGCCCACCGACCAGCCGGCGCAGCACCGCCTCGTCGAGGACCGCCCAGAGCCGCACCGGGTCGGTTTCGCGGCTCAGCACCCGCTGCCGGGCCATCCGTACGCCGACCTTCTCCTCGATGGTCTCGGCGCTGTGGCCGGGCAGGGTCTTGCGGATGACCGTCCGGGCGTACTCCTCGATCTGCACCAGGCCGGGCAGCACGGACGGCTCGAACCAGCGCAGCTCGGCGGCGTCGTTCTCCAGCGCGATCAGCGTGGAGTATTCCCAGGTGAGACGTTCGCTGTACTCCTGCCACCAGCCGGTCTCCTGCGCCTGGCGGGCCAGGGCGACCAGCCGCTGCCGCTCGGGACCCTCGATGCCGTAGACGTCGAGCAGCTCGTGGACGGTGCCGGGCGAGATCCTGACCCGGGCCGTCTCGATCCGGCTGATCCGGGCGGTCGAGCAGCGCAACTCGGTGGCGACCTGCTCGGCGAGCAGGCCGGATGTCTCCCGCAGGGCGCGCAGCTCGCGACCGAGCTGCCGGCGTCGCACCGTCGGCGGCGATCCGACGACCATCAGACACCTCCTGAACATTGATGCATGGATGCCAGTCTCGCTTACCGGAAGCATGAAGTCAGCTACCAGTAGTTCAGATAGTGCCACTCGATGCACTTGCATGACTGGTGGCCACAGAACACGATGACATCACCACACGTCACTGCGTACCGAATCGAGGACGACTGTGAGCGACCAGAACCGCACGGCAACCACCGCGATCCGTCTGGAGGCGGTCCTGCTCGACCGGGCACCGAAGGTGTTCGCCCTGTGCCGCTGATCGTGCACAGCGACGGCAGCCGCGACGGAATGACCTGGTGCAACGACATCGAGTCGGCGAGTCGATTCTGGGCACCGCTGATCGGCGCCGACCTGCTGGCCGTCGCCTAACCTGCGAGGTGCCAGGTCAGAGGTCGAGTCCGGTGAGGACCATCACCCGGGGATCGGTGTAGTCGTCCATCGCGCTGCGGACCCCTTCGCGGCCCACGCCGCTGCCCTTGACCCCGCCGTACGGCATCTGGTCGGCCCGGTACGACGGCACGTCACCGACGATCACCCCGCCGACGGCGAGCGTGCGGTGCGCGGTGAACGCGGTCTGCAGGCTGTGAGTGAAGACGCCGGCCTGCAGCCCGTACGCCGAGTCATTGACCGCCGCGAACCCGGCCTCGTCGTTCTCCACCCGGTCCACGACGAGCACCGGGCCGAAGACCTCCTCGGTCAGCACCTTCGCGCCGGCCGGCACCCCGGTCAGCACCGTCGGCGGGTACGTCGCGCCGTCGCGCCGGCCGCCGACCTCGATCGTCGCCCCGGCGGTCACCGCCTCGTCCACCCACGACTCGACGCGTATCGCGGCGTCCTCGTTGATCAGCGGCCCAACGTCGGTGGCGTCGTCGGCCGGATCACCGGCCCGCAGCGCCTGAACGGCGGCGACGAGCCGGGGCAGGAAGCCGTCATAGAGCCATTCGTGCACGTACACCCGTTGCACCGCGATGCAGCTCTGCCCGGCCTGATAGTTGGCGAAGGTGGCTATCCGCTGCGCCGCCTGAGTCAGCTCCTCGTCGCCGGTCCAGTCCTCGCAGATCACCGCGGCGGCGTTGCCGCCCAGCTCCAGGGTGACGTGCTTGTCCGGCACTGAGCGACGGATCAGCGCGCCGACCGACCCGGAGCCGGTGAACGACACCACCGGCAGGCGCGGGTCGGCGACCAGGTCGCCGGCCCGGTCGTTCGGCACCGGCAGTACCGAGACCATGCCGGCGGGCAGGCCGGTGCCTGATCCGGCGGGCGCTCCGGTGTGTGGGCCGTGCGGCTCGGTGACCTCGGCGATCAACTCGCCGAGTGCCAGCGCGGTCAGCGGGGTCGCCGGGGCCGGCTTGACGATGATCGGTGCGCCGACCGCGATCGCCGGGGCGACCTTGTGCGCCACCAGGTTCAGCGGAAAATTGAACGGCGAGATGCCCAGCACCGGCCCGCGCGGCACCCGGCGGACCACCGCCATCCGGCCGGCGGCGGCCGGGTCGGTGTCCAGGCGCTGCAGGTCGCCGGAGAACCGCCGGGCCTCCTCCGCCGCCCAGCGGAACGTGGAGACGGCGCGCGACACTTCGGCCCGCGCCCACTTGACCGGTTTGCCGTTCTCGGCGGTGATCAGCCGGGCGATCTCGTCGGCCCGCTGCGCGAGCCGGGCACTGATGTGGTCCAGTGCGGCCGCCCGGCGGTACGCGGGTAGCGCGGCGGCCTGCGGCGCGACCCGGTGCGCGGCGGCGACCGCCTGCTCGACCTGGTCGGGCGTGGCGTAGCTGGTCTGTCCGACGAGCCGCCCGTCGTACGGGTGGTGCACGTCGAGCGGTGTGTCACCGTGCGCCGGCTCGCCGGCCAGCCAGAACGGCGTACGCGGGGTCGGGTCGGGGTGATCCATCCGGCCAGCCTAGGCCAGCGATCGAGTCCCCCGATGGCCTTGACAACGTACAACCGATCGGTTGTATATTGGCGTGGTGATCGAGGAGAGCGCGGACCGGGCGGACGCCATGTTCCACGCGCTCGCCGACCGCACCCGGCGCGACATCCTGCGCCGGGTGCTGGCCGGGGAGCACTCCGTCTCCGCGCTCGCCGCCAAGTACGACATGAGCTTCGCCGCCGTACAGAAACACGTCACCGTGCTGGAGAAGGCCGGTTTACTGACCAAGCGACGCAGTGGTCGCGAGCAGCTGGCCAGCGGCGACGTGCAGGCGGTGCGCTCGGTGGCGGCCATGCTCGCCGAGCTCGAACACATCTGGCGTGGCCGCATCGCACGCATCGACGCGCTGCTCGCAGACGACCCCGATGGGTCGCAGACGACCCCGACGAAAGGACCGAACAATGCCCGTGACCGACGTCCAGCAGGACCTTGACAACCTGACCCTGACCATCACGGCGGACTTCGCCGCGCCGGTGGAGCGGGTCTGGCAGGTCTACGCCGACCCTCGCCAACTGGAGAAGGTGTGGGGACCGCCGACCTACCCGGCGACCGTGGTCGACCACGATTTCACGCCCGGCGGTCGCGTGACCTACTTCATGACCGGCCCGGAGGGCGACAAGCATGCCGGATACTGGCTAATCACCGCCGTGGACGAGCCGACGAGCTTTACCTTCGACGACGGCTTCGCGGACCTGGACTTCAATCCGCTGTCGGAGTTGCCGGCCTCCCGCAACACCTACACCTTCGCCGAGCACAACGGCGGCACCCGGGCGACCTACCTGAGTAAATACGAGTCCGCTGAGGCACTGCAACAGGTGCTGGACATGGGCGTGGTGGAGGGCTCCAAGTCGGCGATCAACCAGATCGACGAGCTACTCGCCCCCGCTCCTTGATCAAAAATCGCTGCTGCGAGAAGCGCTCCGATTTCAGCACCCACGGCAATTCACCCGGTGGTCTACTTCCACGCTGGACTATCAGTCGGTGTCGTTAGAAGATGAACCTCGTTGAACCCGCTGCCACTTCTGGGTATTCGAGGTGATAATCATGAGTGAACTCACCACAGAGCTTCGACGGCTCCGACTGTCCCGGCGCATGAACCAGACGCAGCTGGCAAAGGCGCTACGCGTGTCGAAGTCGCTGATAGCCAGCTTCGAGACCGGTCGGCTGGTGCCGAAGGAGGACACCGCGCAGGCACTCGACGAGGTGCTGAACTCCGGTGACAAGATCCAGCAACTGGCCGAGGAAGCACGCGGAGACCGCCAGCCGTGGCTGCGTCCGTGGGCCGAACACGAACGGCGGGCCGCGTTGCTGCGCTGCTGGGAGTTGTCGATCATCCCTGGGCTGCTGCAACGCGAGCCCTACATGCGTGAGCTGTTCGCCGCCTCACCCTGGAGCAAGAGCAAGGTCGACGATCTTATTCGGATCCGCCTCGACCGGCAGACGGCGGTGTTCACCCGCGACGAGCCGGTCGAGCTGTCCTGCCTGATCGGCGAGGCCGCTCTGCACCAGGGGTCCCGTGAGGTTCTCAAGGACCAGCTCGCCTACCTGGTCGACGCCAGCCACCAGTCGAACGTCCGGATACGGGTGGTGCCCGACCGCAACCTCGGCCTCAACCCAGGCCTTAACGGACCACTTTCGCTGGCCACCCTGGGCGACGGCAGCCGGATCGCCTACCTGGACGACCAGCTGCGCGGCAGGATGGCGACCACAACCGCCGACGTCATCGAACTGGAATGGGCGTGGGAGGCGATCAACGATCTCTCGCTATCGACTACCCAGAGCCGAGACCTGATTCTAAGGTTGATTGATGAACACGACTGACCCTTCATGGCGGAAGTCCACCAGATCAAGCGGCGTGAGCAACTGTGTCGAGGTGGCCGACAACCTGCCCGGCCGGGTCCTGGTCCGGGACACCAAGGACCGCGACGGCGGCACGTTGACCTTCGACGCCCCCGCCTGGCGTTCCTTCGTCGAACTGACGAAGCACCACCACTGACCCAGCCACCCACCCCGCAAGACACCGTCGAAGCGCCGGCCCTGCCAGCCAGGGCCGGCGCTTCATCTCGACCAAGCCGGCCCGGTCCCCCCTCGGCGGGGCGAGCCTGCACCCAGCGTCAGGCCGGCCGGTCACACCGATGACACGGACAGAAATCCTAGTTGCGGCAAATCGACCCAAAAGGTCTGGCAGCCTGCTCATCGACAGAGCCGGCGGTATCTTGAGGTGGTAGCCGATCGCCGGTCAGGAGGCGCGGATGACTGTCGAGATGGTCGCGCCGGCTTGGATGCACGAACAGGTCACGGCCGAGCAGTACGCGACGTGGACAGAAGAGCAGTGTGCGGGCATTGAGATCGTGGATGGGATGGTGCTCGTGAGTCCGAGTGCCTCTAAGCGGCACAATCGCCTGGCCAGGCTGCTGGCGAACGCTCTGGATGGTGCCGCCGGGCCGGATTGGAACGCTGACACCGACTTCGATGTTCGGCTCCAGGACGTGCCGCTGAACAACCGTCGTCCCGATGTGACGGTTTACCGGGCGGACACCATCGACGTCACCCCGACCCGCCCCGAGCATGTGCTGCTGGTGGTCGAGGTGGTCTCTCCCGGATCGGAAACGACCGACCGGATCGTCAAGGCTGACCAGTACGCCAGGGTTGGCATCCAGTTCTACTGGCGGGTCGAGCAGGCCGCCACTGGCGCACCGCTGGTCTACACGTACGTTCTTGACCCGGCGACTGGGCGCTACCGCGATGGCGAGATCTTCACCGGCGTCGTAAAACTGACCGCGCCCTTCTCCGTTGAAGTCGATCTCGGCCAACTCTGAACGCCACTTGGCGAGGGCGTTGACGATGGCGTACACCTCGGTGCCACCGGCCACCTCGGCGGTCGGCCCCGCTAAGCGCCGCCGTCGCCATCGCGCAGGGAACGGACCATCCGCCGCAGGATCCGCAACGCCTCCGACTGCTCGGCCTCGGTCAACCCGGCCAGCATCCTGACCTCGACCGACCGGACCGCGACGGTCGCCTTTTCGAGACTCTGCCGACCCAGAGGCGTGAGCCGCGTGGGCAGCACCTTCCCGACGGGCGCTTCCGCCGGTCTGGTCACGTAGCCCTCTCGCTCCAGCGTCTGGAGCAGCACGTTCATCGACTGCCGGGTCACGAACGCGCCCCGCGCGAGCTCGGAGTTCGACAGGCCCGGCCGCTGCGCCAGCAACTCCAGGCACGAGTAGCGCGTCACGCTCATCCCGAGTGGTCGCAGCACCTCCTCCATGGCCACCCGGAGCGCGCTCGACGCCTCCTTCAACAGATAGCCCAGCGAGGTCTCCAGGTCGACGCCCTGCCCGCTGCCCTGCCCGCCTTGACTCATGTCAGCATCCTGACATACATTGCGCCGTGTCAGGAACCTGACACGACCGGAGGAGATCATCATGCCCGTCACCGGCCCCGACTTCATCTCGCTGCAGGCACGCGACCTCGACGCCTCGCGGGCGTTCTACGAGCAGTACCTCGGGCTCGTACGCTCGCCGGCCGGGCCTGCGCACGCCGTCGTCTTCGAGACCAGGCCCATCGCGTTCGCGCTCCGCGAGATCGTCCCCGGCACCGACCTCGGATCCGTTGCTCAGCCCGGCATCGGTGCAGCCATCTGGCTCCACGCCACAGACGTACAGGCCATTCACGATGCTCTCGTCGCCGACGGTCACACCATCGTCTCCGCGCCGATCGACGGCCCCTTCGGCCGGACCTTCACCTTCGCCGACCCCGACGGCTACCACGTCACTCTGCACGACCGCGCCTGACGAGCCCCGGACCCCATGATGCGTCCGGCGACCTGATGCCACAGGTGCATCTTGATGCACCTGTGGCATCAAGCTCAACCAGTACCCACCGGCTGACGTGCTCGATCCCGTCCTGCGGTATCAGCAGGTCGCCGCCGGTGTCGGGTCTGCGCCGTTGACCGCCGCAACCTCGACCGGCAACGGATAGACCCGCTCGGCCGGCAGTAGGGCACCAGCACCCGCGTCATCATCAGCGGAAAGCCGGTCACGCACGGCGTGCGCCAGCCCTGTCACCTCGGTGATGGCGATGGTCCACTCGTCAACGTAGCGGTCGACTGCGTCGCCGGACAGCCCCACCTGCAGCGACCGGTACGGCAGCGGCCCGAGCCGCAGCGACCGCTCAGGATCCCACTGCACCCGCACCGGTACATCATCCGGGAACGACGGCTTGATCCACGTCATCCGGTCCCGCTTGAACGGGGCCACGAACCGCCCGTTCGCCAACGCCGGCACTGCGATCTCCGCCGGGTACGCCTGGTACACGTGACGGTGTCGGCGGTGTACCGAGCCCGGACCTGCCGATGACGAGCGTCCACGCATAAGATCATCGCCGATGCTGAGGCACCGCCGCGATGTCGGCACGCCGCCGATCAGGGCAGTTGCCCTACGCGCCGTGGGGCATCATCATCGGGCGATGCTGGACAACAAATCCCGATGGTGACCGTCGGGCGGGACGGCGTTCCGTCCGCCAGGCCCTTGACGCCACGCGCCCCCTGGTGGGCTCTGCACATCGTGACACTGGCTGCTGCGGCCTGCCTGCTCTGGGCGTTCAGCGTTCCCGGCTTCTCGTTCTTCCTGGTGTTCGGCGCGGTGCCCGTACTCGGGCTGGCCGGCTTGGCCTGGGTCGTCTGGGTGGTGATGTTCGGGGTACATCGACGGCGGTGGTCCTGGTCGTTCCTGCCGGCTCCGATGATCGTCGCGCTCGTGCTGGCGCTGCTCGCCGCGGGAGTGCCGCTGCAGGCCCGCTGGGCGATGAGCCGCGGCGCGTTCGAACAGGCGGTCGCGACTCTGCCCGCCGGCGAAGACTGGTACCTCGTCCCGGCACCGTCCACAATCGGCTCCTACCGGATCATCGCCGCATACCACGTGCCCGGCGGAGTCGTGTTTCAGGAGGCGAACGGCAACCTGTTCGACGACGCTGGGTTCGCCTACCTACCCGAAGGACCAACTCCGGCTCTGGAGAACGGTTCCTTCGAGTCCCCGGTCTTCCAGCACCTCGGAGGTGCCTGGTACCGCTGGACCGCGAGCTGGTAGACCAACAGCACGATGCCGGCGTCGCTCAGAGCTGCGACAGGAACTCCTCCATCTCCGTACCGACGTCGCCGAGGGCCTGGGCGTAGGCCCGTAGCGGTCCGGGCGGCCGCAGGCCGTGGTCGCCGCCGGTGACGGTGACGACCCCCTTGCCCGTCGCGGTGGCGATGTCGGGTAGCCAGCTGCGGTCACGGGTTCCGCCGACAAGGAGCGCGGGTGCCGGGTTCCGGCCGATCGCCTCCGCGATGGCCTCGATGTGGAGAAGCGGGGTCAGCCAGATCGCCGGGAGTTGCTGTTCGGCAGCGAGGACGGCGGCATAGCTGCCGAGCGACTTCGCGATGATCACCGGCTGTGAGCCGGGGGCCGCGCTGGTCAGCCGGTGCAGGGCCGCCGACACGTGTGCCCGCACGAAGGGTTCCGGCCCGATGTTCAGCAGCCCGTCCGGGACGTCCCACCGCACCGTCTCCACTGGCATCTCGCGGTCGGCGAGCGCCGCGCTGGCAAAGTCGAGCAGCGGTGCCTGCGGACCGTAGCCGCGCCCAGGAACGATGACTCCGGCGATCATCCGACGACTGTACCGACCAGGCCGGCGGCTAAAGGCGGACGGCACCATCCGGTACGTCAGCCGAGCGGCGACCCCATCGCCCTCTCTGGATACGATGCGACCGCGACCGAATAGTACTCATATTTCTCCGTCCCCGCATTTTTGGAAGTTTTATCCCAAAAGCCCAGCTATCTACTACTGTCACGATCACAGCGACGGGCAGGGATGTGAGCGCCCTTCAGAAGTGGGGAAACCATGAGTAACGCCGAACAGCAGGTACGACGGATCGGACGCACGAGGGCGACGTCTGGCCTCAACTCGCTCCTACTCTTCGCTAGTCTGGCCGGCACAGCACTAGCCGGGCCGGGGGGTCATTCTTGGGCCAGTCAGTCGGAGACTGACGCGGCGAGGTCCGGCGAAAAGGCTGAGACGTGGGCTCTGGTTGGGCAGTTGAATTTCCGTCGAGATGGCGGCGTAGATATCGGCCCACAGGGCTGGCAGAGGCCTTCGCACGAGAATCCGCAGGGTCACGATCCGCACGGCCCACAGGGTCCGCAGGGCCCACAAGGCGCTCAGGGCAAGACAGGGCCACAAGGCGCGCAGGGCGACACCGGACCACAAGGCCCACAGGGCGAAGCGGGACCACAAGGCCCACAGGGCGACACCGGACCACAAGGCGCACTCGGACCCCAAGGACCCCAAGGCGACACCGGAGCACTCGGACCCCAAGGACCCCAAGGCGAAGCAGGACCACAAGGCGAAGCAGGACCACAAGGCGAAGCAGGACCCCAAGGCACCCAAGGACCCCAAGGCACACAGGGCGAAGCAGGACCCCAAGGCGAAGTAGGACCCCAAGGCACCCAAGGACCCCAAGGCACACAGGGCGAAGCAGGACCCCAAGGCCCACAAGGCGACACCGGACCACAAGGCGCACTCGGACCCCAAGGACCCCAAGGCGACACCGGAGCACTCGGACCCCAAGGACCCCAAGGCGAAGCAGGACCACAAGGCGAAGCAGGACCACAAGGCGAAGCAGGACCCCAAGGCACCCAAGGACCCCAAGGCACACAGGGCGAAGCAGGACCCCAAGGACCCCAAGGCGACACCGGACCACAAGGCGCACTCGGACCCCAAGGACCCCAAGGCGACACCGGAGCACTCGGACCCCAAGGACCCCAAGGCGAAGCAGGACCACAAGGCGAAGCAGGACCACAAGGCGCACTCGGACCCCAAGGACCCCAAGGCGACACCGGAGCACTCGGACCCCAAGGACCCCAAGGCGAAGCAGGACCACAAGGCGAAGCAGGACCACAAGGCGCACTCGGACCCCAAGGACCCCAAGGCGACACCGGAGCACTCGGACCCCAAGGACCCCAAGGCGAAGCAGGACCACAAGGCGAAGCAGGACCCCAAGGACCCCAAGGACCCCAAGGCGACACCGGACCCCAAGGCCCCCAGGGCCCGCAAGGCGCACAGGGCGGCGCTATCGCACCGGACTTCTACATCCGAGCCCAGGGTGCCGGGGGTGGGGTCAACAACGTGGTTTGCGACGGTGGGGACATCGCCACGGGCGGTGGATTCTTCAGCGACGAGCCTGTAACGGTCAGCAGGCCCATCCCAGCGACGAACAACTCGACACCGACCGGATGGCAAGTTGATTTCATATCACCGACCGGCAACGAGCTATATGTAATCTGCCTCGACAATCCGTAATACATCACCACGCGACAGAACAGAATTGCGAGGATACGTCGTGAATATTGTACGATCGATCGGAGTCCTGGCTTGTGGAGCCGCCCTGCTGGCAGGCACATCTGCCTGCACGGATGCTGCAGACGATCCACAGGCCCAGCCGACGCCTGCCGCTGACACCCAAGTTGACCCTTCGAACCTTGTAAACCTAGGTATCGAGCAGGGAAAGTCAGGCGACATCGAGAAGGCTAAGGCAACCTTCGAGCAGGCATTGGCTACCGACAGCGAAAACAAGTTCGCATGGTTCAACATCGGCTACATTGCGCATTCACAGAACCAGATAGACGACGCGATCACGAACTACGACAAGGCACTCGCAATCGACCCGGATTTCAAACCAGCGATCTACAACAAGGCCATCGCAATCGAGCCTAATCATGCAGGGTCGGCGATCGATCTATACAAAAAGATTCTGGCACTCGACAAGAATGCCTCAACCGCGTACGTCCGGTTGGGTATTCTCCTCGCCGACGAGGGAGACACCGCCGGCGCCAGAAATGCCTTTGACGCGGCCGTTGAAGTCGACCCGGCACTGGTCCCTGTCATCCCGGAGGAGTACCGCGAACACTACCTGTCCGACGACGAGGACGACTAGGAGACCCGGTGAGCAGACCTCGCTTCAGCGTTTTCACCGGCAGCAACCGGACGCGGTTCCTGGATGACTGCCTCCAGTCACTACTCGCGCAGACCTACTCGGACTGGGAGTGGGTGGTCGTACTCAATCAGGGTGCACGGTGGCGACCGGAGGTCGCCGACCGACGGATCCGGCTGGTGGACGCCGACCATCTGTCTGGTATCGGCGCTGTGAAAGCTCGCGCATGTGCAGAGGCTTCGGGCGACATCCTCGTCGAACTCGACCATGACGACATGCTCACGAGTATCTGCCTCGAGCAGATCCATGCGGCCTTCGAGGCTGATCCTGCCGCCGGGCTCGTCTACAGCGACACCGCCCAGATCCGAGAGGACGGCAGCCGCGACGAGACGCGTTTCGCGGCGACGTACGGCTGGGACTATCGGGAGGAGCAAGTCGACGGGCGGGACCTTCTCGTATGCCGCGCGCTGCCTGCCACGCCGCACAACGTCAGCTACATCTGGTACGCGCCGAACCACGTTCGCGCATTCCGACGGGATCTCTACGAGAAGGTAGGTGGTTATGACGAATCGCTCGCCGTAGCCGATGATCACGATCTGATGTGTCGACTTTACCAGGTCTGCGAGTTCCGCCATGTTCCACAGTGCCTCTACTTGCAACGGATGCACTCGAACAACACGCAGCGCCATCCGGACGTGAACGCACAGATTCAGAAGCGCACTGTCGAGATCTACGATTCGAACATCGAGTTGAATGCGTTGTCCTGGTCCCAGAGACTCGGGCTGGTCGCCCTCGATCTCGGGGCGGCACACAACAAGCCTGAGGGCTATCTCGGCCTGGACCGCGTCGCAGGACCCGGTGTCGACATCGTGTGCGACGTCAACAGCGGGCGGATCGACGTGCCGGACAACAGTGTCGGCGTTGTCCGCGCGACCGACTTCCTGGAGCACGTCCCGGACAAGATCACCCTTTTCAACGAGCTCTACCGCATCCTTGCCCCGGGCGGGATCCTGCTTTCATTGACTCCGAGCACCGACGGCCGCGGCGCCTTCCAGGATCCGACCCATGTCTCGTTCTACAACGAGAACTCCTTCTGGTACTTCACCAACTCGGCGTACGCCCGTTTCGTCCCTGAGATTGAGTGCCGCTTCCAGGTTTCACGGCTGGTCACCTATTTCCCGAGCCCCTGGCACGAAATGCACAAGATCTCCTACGTGGCGGCAAATCTCATTGCGCTCAAGAACGACGTACGAAACGGCGGTCTGATCACCATATAATGCGAAATGCAGAAATTATGCCGTATCGGTCGCGACGCAGGCGGACCACGCCGACAACGGTCAGCCGGTGCGGCGCCCCGCCTGGGTCGAGCGGGCAGACCCCGACCCGATCAGCAAAGCTGAACGGAAACAGTTGCCGTACCTCTTGTCTGCTGCGATTTCGGTCGCAAGGATGGCTCCTAGCTGGCGGATACCTCATCCTGCCTGATCCAGGCCGAGCCGACGTGCGGGAGCCGAACGATGACCGACAAGCAGACCCTGCGCAACTTCGTCGACGGCACCTATGTCGACCCGGTCGACGGCGGCTACCAGGACCTGGTCGACCCGTGCACCGGTGAGGTGTTCGCCCAATCACCAACGTCCGGCCCCGCCGACGTCAACCGGGCCATGTCGGCCGCCGCCACCGCCTTCGAAAGCTGGCGGGACACCACTCCGGCGCAGCGGCAGCTGGCCCTGCTCAAGCTGGCCGACGCGGTCGAGGCGCGCGCCGCCGACCTGGTCGACGCCGAGGTGCGCAACACCGGCAAGCCACGCCAGCTGACCGCCGACGAGGAGCTGCCACCCAGCGTCGACCAGCTCCGGTTCTTCGCCGGGGCGGCCCGGGTGCTGGAGGGCAAATCGGCCGGGGAGTACCTGGCCGGGCACACCTCCTACGTACGCCGGGAGCCGATCGGGGTCTGCGCGCAGGTGACGCCCTGGAACTACCCGCTGATGATGGCGGTCTGGAAGATCGCCCCGGCGCTGGCCGCCGGCAACACGGTGGTGCTCAAACCGTCCGACACCACCCCGCTGTCCACCCTGCTGCTGGCCGAGATCGCCGCTGAGTTCCTGCCGCCGGGCGTGTTCAACGTGGTCTGCGGCGACCGGGACACCGGCCGGGCGCTGGTCGCCCACTCGACCCCGGAGTTCGTGTCGATCACCGGATCCACCCGGGCCGGCATGGAGGTGGCGGCCGCCGCCGCGCCCGACCTCAAGCGCACCCACCTGGAACTGGGCGGCAAGGCCCCGGTGGTGGTCTTCGACGACGCCGACGTGGCGGCGGCGGCCGAGGCGATCGCCGGGGCCGGCTACTTCAACGCCGGGCAGGACTGCACCGCGGCGACCCGGGTGCTGGCCGGGCCGGGCGTGCACGACGACTTCGTCGCCGCCCTGGCCGAGCAGGCCCGAGCGACGAAGACCGGGCTACCGGACGAGCCGGACGTGGCGTACGGGCCGTTGAACAACGCCGACCAGCTGGGCCGGGTCACCGGCTTCGTCGACCGGCTGCCGGACCACGCTCAGCTGCACACCGGCGGCGTACGGGTCGGCGACCGGGGCTATTTCTACGCCCCGACGGTGGTCGCCGGGGTCCGCCAGCCCGACGAGATCATCCAGGACGAGGTGTTCGGGCCGGTGATCACCGTGCAGCGCTTCACCGACGAGGACGAGGCGGTCCGGTGGGCCAACGGCGTCCGGTACGGCCTGTCCGCCTCCGTGTGGACCCGCGACCACGGCCGGGCGATGCGGATGACCCGCCGGCTCGACTTCGGCTGCGTCTGGGTCAACACCCACATCCCGATCGTGGCGGAGATGCCGCACGGCGGGTTCAAGCACTCCGGCCACGGCAAGGACCTGTCCATGTACGGGCTGGAGGACTACACCCGGGTCAAGCACGTCATGCACGCGTTCGAGGACTGACCTGGCCTCGGCGACGCCCGAGGGCACCGCCGAGCACCACCAGCAGCAGCGCCACCGCGAACATCGCCGTGCCGATCACGTTGACCTGCGGCGGGATGCCACGCTGGGCGGCACCCCAGACGTACATCGGGAAGGTCACCGTGGTGCCGGAGTTGAAGTTCGTGACGATGAAATCGTCGAACGACAGCGAGAAGGCCAGCAGCGCGGCGGCCACGATGCCGGGCAGCACCAGCGGCAGGGTGACCAGGCGGAACGTCTGCCATTCGGAGGCGTACAGGTCCATCGCCGCCTCCTCCAGCCGGGTGTCCATGCCGGCCAGCCGCGCCTTCACGGTGACCACCACGAAGCTCAGGCAGAACATCACGTGGGCGGTCACCACGGTCCAGAAGCCGAGCGGCACCGCCCCGGCCACGAACAGGGTCAGCAGCGACGAGCCCATCACCAGCTCCGGCGTGGCCATCGGCAGGAAGATCAGCAGGTTCACCGCGGACCGGCCACGGAACCGGTGCCGGACCAGCGCGAACGCCATCAGCGTGCCGAGGATCGTGGCCCCGGCGGTGGCCAGGAACCCGATCTGTACGCTGCGCAGCACCGCGTCGCACATCTCGCTGGTCGCACACGGCTGCCGCCAGTTGTCCAACGTGAACTCGTTGAAGTCGTAGGACAGCCGGCTGGACGGCCGGTTGAACGACAACCCGGCGACCACCGCCACCGGCAGCAGCAGGTAGCCGAGCACCAGCAGCCCCACGCCGAGCACCCACCGGTCGACCAGCCACCGGGCCAGCCGCGCACCGATCCCCGTCGCGCCCCGGCCCATCACAGCACCTCCTCGGTGCCGGTGCGCCGGACGTAGACCGACACGATGATCAGGATCGCCGCCATCAGCAGGAACGACAGCGCCGCCGCCTGTGGATAGTCCAGCCGCACCAGGAACGCCGAGTCGATCACGTTGCCGATCATGTACTCGTTGGGGGTGCCGAGCAGCCGGGCGTTGATGTAGTCACCGGAGGCCGGGATGAAGGTCAGCAGGGTGCCGGCGACCAGACCGGGTGCCGACAGCGGCAGGGTCACCCGCCAGAAGGCGCGCGCCGGGGAGGCGTACAGGTCGCTGGCGGCTTCCAGCAGCCCGGGATCGAGCCGGTCCAGGCTCGCGTACAGCGGCAGCACCATGAACGGCAGAAAGTTGTACGTCAGCCCGAGCACCACCGCGACCGGGGTGAACAGCAGCCGGCCGTCCGACGCGAGCAGGTGCAGATCCCGCAGTACGCCGACCAGCCAGCCGTTCTCCGACAGGATCGTCTTCCAGGCCAGGGTGCGGACCAGGAAACTGGTGAACATCGGGGCGACGACGCAGATCAGCATCAGGTTCTTCCACCGGCCGGCCCGCCGGGCGATCGCGTACGCGAGGGGGTAGCCGAGCAGCACCGCGATCACCGTGGCGACGCCGGCGAAGAGGAAGCCGCGACCGAACTGCGTCCAGTACGCCGACAGCGCGTCCGGATAGTTGCCGAACGACCAGGTCATCGCGTACCCGGTGGCCAGTGAGCCGGTCGGGTCGTACAGGCTGGTCGCGCCGAGTTGGATCGCCGGCACCGCGAAGAACAGGGTCAGCCAGGCCCCGCCGGGCAGGAGCAGCAGGTACGGCAGCAGCCGGCTGCGCCGCCGGGCAGCCGGCACCGGGGCGGGCGGCTTTCCCGCTCCCCCGCCGACGTGGGCCAGGACGCTCATGACGCGGGTACGGCGTCGTCGAGCAGCGGGGTGGTCTGGTCGCCGGCACCTGGCTCGCGGGCCAGCAGGAAGGCGTGCGCCGGCTGCCAGTAGGCGACCACGTCGGCACCGACCGGCAGCAGAGCTCCGTCCCCGCTGTTCGGGCTGAACACGCTCAGCTCGGTGCCCCAACCGGTGCGCACCTGGTATTGGGTGCTGACCCCGAGGTATGCCAGCTCGGTGACCACGCCGGTGACCGACTGCGCCCCGGCCGGTACGGCGTCGGCGTCCCGGGTCAGGGCGAGCTTTTCCGGGCGTACCCCCAGATGGACCGGACCATCGACGGACCGGGACCGGGCCGCGGGCACGGTGAACCGCGAGCCGTACGCGGTGACCAGCACGTCGTCGCCGGAGCGACCGGTGGCCTCGCCGGCCAGCAGGTTCGACTGGCCGAGGAAGTTCGCCACGAACGCGGTCGCCGGGAACTCGTACATCTGCGCGGGCGGGCCGAGCTGCTCGATCCGGCCGGCGTTCATCACCGCGACCGTGTCGGCCATCGTCATGGCCTCCTCCTGGTCGTGGGTGACGTGCACGAAGGTGATGCCGACCTCGGTCTGGATGCGTTTCAGCTCGGCCTGCATCTGTCGGCGCAGTTTGAGGTCGAGCGCGCCGAGTGGTTCGTCGAGCAGCAGCACCTGCGGGTGGTTGATCAACGCGCGGGCCAGGGCGACCCGCTGCTGCTGCCCGCCGGAGAGCTGTTGCGGCCGGCGCGGGCCGAAGCCGTCCAGCTGCACCAGGGCGAGCATCTGCTCGACCTGCGGGCGCACGTCGCGGATGCCGCGCCGCCGCAGCCCGAACGCGACGTTGTCGGCCACGCTGAGGTGCGGGAAGAGTGCGTAGCTCTGGAAGACGGTGTTCACCGGCCGGCGGTACGGCCGCAGCCGGGTGATGTCCCGCCCGCCGAGCAGCAGCTGGCCGCTGGTGGGCTGCTCCAGCCCGGCGACCATCCGCAACGTGGTGGTCTTGCCGCAGCCGGAGGCGCCGAGCAGGGCGAAGAACGCGCCCTGCGGGATCGTCAGGTCGAGTCCGTCCACGGCGGTGAACGGGCCGAACCGCTTGGTCAGGTCGGTCAGCTTCAGGTCACCGGCGGGTGGGTCGGCTGGGCGTGGGTCGCCGCCGGGTGGGTCGCCGCCGAGTGGGTCGGTCGCCATCGGTTGCCGCCTCAGGCCCCGATGACCTGCTGGAACTTCTGCTCGTACGTGCGTTCCTGCTCCTCGGTCAGCGCCATGAACACGGCGGACCGGGCGAGCAGCGCTTCGTCGGGGAAGATCAGCGGGTTGGCGGCCAGCTCCGGGTCGATGGCGGTCATCGCCTCCTGGGCACCGGCGACCGGGCAGATGAAGTTGACGTACGCGGCGACCTCGGCGGCGACCGCCGGATCGTAGTAGTGGTCCATCAGCTTCTCGGCGTTGGTCCTGTGGGCGGCCTGGTTCGGCACCTGCATGTTGTCGGAGAAGAGAATCAGCCCGGACTCCGGCGCCTGGAAGACGATGTTCGGGTCCTCGGCGGCGAGCTGGATCACGTCGCCGGACCAGCCGATGCAGGCGGCGACGTCGCCCCGGGCCAGGTCGGCGGCGTAGTCGTTGCCGGTGAACCGGCGGATCTGCCCGTCGGCGACCGCTTGGCGCAGCTTCTCCAGAGCGTCGTCGAACTGCGCGTCGGTGAAGTCGGCCGGGTCGTGCCCGTTCGACTGCAGCAGCAGCCCCATGGTGTCGCGCATCTCGGTCAACGCGGTCACCCGGCCCTTGAGGTCGGCCCGGGTGAGCAGGTCGTCGATGGTGCGGACCTCGCCGGTGACGCTGCCGTTGTAGGCGATGCCGGTCAGCCCGGACTGCCACGGTACGGCGTACGAGTCGTCCGGGTCGAACGGCCTGGCCTTCAGCGACGGCAGCAGGTTGGCGGCGACGTTGGGCAGGTTGGCCTTGTCGAGCTGCTGCACCCAGCCGAGTCGGATCATCCGGGCGGCCAGCCAGTCGGTGAGCACCATGATGTCGCGTCCGGTGGGCTGGCAGGCGGACAGCTGGTTCTGCACCTTGCCGAAGAACTCGTTGTTGTCGTTGATGTCCTCGGTGTACGTGACCGTGATGCCGGAGGTCTGCTGGAACGCCTCCAGGGTGGGTCGACGGCTCTCGTCGTCGGCGTCGACGTCGATGTACTGCGGCCAGTTCGAGAAGTTGATCACCTGTTCGCTGTCGGACAGGTCCTCGCTGACGCAGCTCTCCTCGGTCTGCTGGGCTGCCGGGGTGCCGCAGGCGGCGAACGCACCGCCGGCGAGCAGCAGCCCACCGGAGGTGGCGGCGCCGCGTACCAGGGAGCGTCGGGTGAGGGTACGGCGCATGCCGAGGGCCGCGAGCAGGGCGGCGGCCGGCGCGGACGGTGGGGGGCGGAGGCGACTGCGCATGGACGGCTCCTGGAGTGGTGCCGGTCCGAAGGACCGGAAGGGTACGGGCCGGCGGGGCCGGCACGGAGGCAAGGCGTAGTTTGTGAACCGATCAGACGCCGATCCTGGCATGCAGATGCGCACTTCACAAGGGATTCCGTTGCGCTGCTCGCCATTGGCCACGAAATACGCCAGACTCGGACTCTTAACGCCGACCCGCTCGGCGACGTATCAGCGGTGCGGCACAATGCGCCGATTCTGACAGACGAGGAGACCCGGATGGGGACACGACAGCAGGGCGGCGGCTCCGGTCACGTCCTCCTCGACGACGTGGCGAAACAGATCATCGAACAGTTACAGGAGGACGGGCGCCGCCCGTACGCCACGATCGGCAAGGCGGTCGGACTCTCCGAGGCGGCGGTCCGCCAGCGGGTGCAGCGGCTGCTCGACGCCGGGGTGATGCAGATCGTGGCGGTCACCGATCCGCTACAGCTCGGCTTCCCCCGCCAGGCGATGATCGGGCTGCGTACCTCCGGGGATCTGGAGACGGTCGCCGACCGGCTCGCGGAGCTGGACGAGGTCGACTACGTGGTGATCACCGCCGGGTCGTTCGACCTGCTCACCGAGGTGGTTTGCCGCAACGACGACCACCTGCTGGAGATCCTGCAGCGGCTGCGCACGGTCGAGGGGGTCGTCTCCACCGAGGCGTTCGTCTACCTGAAGCTGCGCAAACAGACCTACACCTGGGGTACGGCCTGACCGGTCGGATTGATTCGCTTCCTTACCCTGACGGCACACGTCGAGGAGAGTGGGGCAAACGGATGCGTCGTCAGCTACGGGTGATCGCGGGTCTCGGTGCGCTGCTGGTGCTGACCGTGACCGGCTGCACCACGGTAAGCACCGAGTCGGACCAGGTGGCGCTGCACTACGACGCGGGCGCCTTCTCCAGCACGACCTACCAGGCCTGCGTCACCCAGAACAACCGCACCTGGGACGGGCCGGGCGAGCGGTACTACGTGTACCCGGCCGGCCAGCGTACGTTCGACTTCACCGGCAACGAGGGCTCCGAGTCCACGCCGTTCGTGGTGGTCTCCAAGGACAACCAGGAGCTGACCGTCTCCGGCGGGTTGACGTTCCACCTGGACACCTCGTGTGCCGACGAGGGCGGGATGCTGCGTGAGTTCCACGAGGAGATCGGGCTGAAGTTCCAGCCGGTGATGGACGGCGACGGCCGGACCACCGAACACTGGCTGGACCTGCTGCGGTTCTACATCGGGCAGCCGCTGCACAAGGCGATGACCACCGAGGCGCAAAAGTACGACTGGTTGGCGCTGTACAACGACCCGGCGACCCGGGCCGCCTTCGAGACGGCGATCAACGAGGATCTGGGCGCGGCGGTGCAGGCCACCACCGGTGGGCGGGCGTACTTCCTGCAGTTCAACCTGACCCTGCAGAAGCCGACGCCGCGGCAGGATCTGGTCGACGGCCTGGCCGCGGTCCAGGTGGCGATCACCGAGCGGCGGGCGATCACCGAGCAGAACGCCACCGTCGAGGAGAAGCTCAAGCAGATCCGTCAGCTCGTCGAGGTGCTCGGCCCGGAGGGCTACATCTTGTACGAGGTGTTCCAGCGCTGCCTGACCGACGAGACCGCCAAGGGCTGCCCGACGTTCCTGCCGGTGCCCGCCGGCGGCAGCGTGGACCTCAACGCCGGGCGCCCGGCGAACACCGACTGACCGCTCGCGGGTGTTTGTCGGATCTTCACCCCGCCCCACACCTACCTACGGGCTGCTATGGTGCGACTACCGGGTGTCGATCCTCCAGAAGGGATTCGGACGATGCTGACCTTCATCCGCAACACCTTCGCCGCAGCTTTACTCGTGGTGGCCGCCACCCTGGTAGCCACCAGCGCTCCGGCACAGGCCATACCAGACGAGTACCACTTGATGGTCACCATCTACTACTCGGACAGCAGTCGCACCACCCAGGTCGGCACCCGTTGGTACGGCCACTGTCCCGACCAGGACTGGGACCGTCTCGTCGGCTACAGCACCCCGTACTCCACCAGCGGCATTCACCCGTGCCCGTAGAAACGCGAACGGGCTCTGCCCACGCTGGCCGGCGGCAGCGTCGTCCTCAACGCCGGTCGCCCGACGACCACCGACCGATCGGCCCGATCCGGGCTCGGCCTCGCCGGCAAGCGAGGCCGAGCCGGATGCCGCAAACCGAACACGTGCGCGCCGCAGATCGAACACGAGGCTGCCGCAGACCGAACATCAACCTGCCGCAGACCGAAAGCGAGGTCGTCGCAGATCGAAAGTGTGGCGGCTAGTATGCGGTTGTGCCTACGTCACGCCTGATCCCGCGCCACGCCGCCGCCCAGGTGGACGCCGCGCTGGCGGACACCCGCGTCGTACTGATCAGCGGCGCACGCCAAGCAGGCAAGAGCACCCTCGTGCGCATCGTCGCCGGGGACCGCCTCGCCGAACGCCGTGATCTTGACCGGGCGCAGGATCGCGCGGCGGCGACAGCCGACCCGGTCGGCTTCGTTGACTCCCCGGAACTGCTGATCATCGATGAGATCCAACGTGTCCCGGAACTGCTGCTGGCTATCAAAGCCGCCGTGGATGAGGATCCCCGACCAGGTCGATACCTTCTCACCGGCTCCGCGCGGTTGTTCGGCACGTTAGCCGCTCCCGACGCGCTGCCCGGCCGGATGGAGACCATCGAGCTCTGGCCGTTCTCCCAGGGTGAGCTGGAGGATGAGCCGGACGGCTTCGTCGACGCCATCTTCACGCTCGGCCCTGAGTTGCGCCACGAGTCCGCCGTGACCCGCGCCGACTACGCTGCCAGAATCGTGCGCGGCGGTCTGCCCGAAGCCACATCCCGCGACGACCCCCGCCGTCGTCAACGCTTTCTCGACGCATATGTCCAGGCGCTCATCGACCGCGACGTCCGGCAACTCGCCGACATCCAGAGCAAGGGTGAACTCCGCAGACTGGTACGGCTGCTCGCTGCCAGGTCGGCCACCATCGTCGCGGCCAACTCCCTCGAATCCGCGCTCGGACTGAGCCGACCGACGATCGCGCGTTACCTCCAGGCTCTGGAGGAGATCTTCCTCATCAGGCGAATCCCAGGATGGTCGCGCAACCTCGGCACCCGAGCCACCGCAGCCGCCAAACTGATCTTCGTCGACTCGGGCATCGCCGCCAACGAGATCGCGGTCGACGCCCGGGCGCTGCTGCGCCCCGGTGCGCCGTTCGGCCCGCTGCTTGAGTCCTTCGTTCTGTCCGAGCTGTCCCGCCAACTGAGCTGGTCTGCCCATTCCGTCGAGCTGTCCCACTACCGGGACCACAGCAAGTTCGAAGTCGACGCGGTGCTCGAGGACAGGGCCGGTCGCGTCGTCGGCATTGAGGTCAAGGCCGCCTCGACCGTCGGACCGGACGACTTCCGTGGGCTGCGCAGGCTCGCCGACCGGCTCGGCGACGACTTCGTCGCCGGTGTCGTCCTCTACACCGGCACCGCCACGCTGCCGTTCGGCCCCAAACTACGAGCCATACCTGTCAGCGCCCTGTGGCAGGTTCCTCCGCAAGCCGAGCTCCGCTGAGCGAAGCGCCGCCGGGCAGCGCCGCCTTGAAGACGAGATTCGTGCCTCCCGCCTGGCCGAGGAGTGATGTCTTTCGTCAGGGGCGGCGGGTGGTGACGAAGGTCTGCCAGGCGGCCGGGTCGAAGGTGAGCACGCCGCCGGCCCGGTCCTTGGAGTCACGGACCAGCACCCGCCCCGGCAGGTTGTCCGCCACCTCGACACAGTTTCCGCCGTTGTTGCTGCTGCGGGTAGACGTACGCCACCGGGCGCCGGTCAGGTCCATGATTGCGCCACTTCCTTGATCAGGTCGATCGATGCCTCGCGCGGGAGTGCCTCCCCGCTGACACTGTCCCACCGCCGGCCCAGCGTGGCAATGTCGTCGTGCGCGGCGTGTATCTCGCCGCGCAACTGGTTGTCCAGATAGGCGAACTCGTGACCATCGGCGAGCCGGGCGAGCGCGAACGGGCCGGCCAGCCCGGTGTGCCAGGGCACGCCCGCCGGGATCACCCGGATCTGCACGTGCGGGTGGCTCTCGGTCAACGCGATCAGGTGCCGCAACTGATCGTGCATCACCGCCCGGTCGGCGACCAGTCGACGCAGCACCACCTCGTCGATCACCATCACCAGGAACGGCGGACGTGCCCCGGTCAGGATCGTCTGACGTTCCAACCGGGTAAGCACGATCCGCTCCACCTCGTCGGCGGTGTTCACCCCGCCGACGTGCAGCATCGCCCGTGCGTACCCCTCGGTCTGCAGCAGGCCAGGCACGACGAGCGGTTCGTACGAGCGCAGCGCGACCGCCTCCCGCTCGATCTCCTCCCATGGCCGGAACCAGGCCTTGCCTCGGTGTCGGTACGGGTCCGGCCACAGCTCGGCGGGGTCCACGCCGAGCGCCACCGCCGTCAGATGCCGGTTGCGCGGATGCGGCACCCGGCCCTTGGCGATCCACCGGGTAACCGACTTCGGGTCGACCTGGACCCGCTCGGCCAGCGACTCGACGGTGTGTCCGGACCGGGCCAGCGCGACCCGCAGCACCTCGTTCATCGGCGCACCTCACTCGTGGCATCCACATCGGTGGTTCGCGATCGACCCTACGGAGAAATCCGGCGGCGGTGGGGGCACAGTGGCGGGTCGGTTCGGGACGTCTGACGCCGGTCCGGAACGTCTGTCGAAACGCCCTTGACACGTCCCTGTCCACCGGGCCTGCGAGCGGCCCACAACGCCACGCAGGTGCTGCCGGTCCTCACGCCACCGGTCCCAGTCCGTCCGGTGCCGTGGTGGCGGCGGCTGCTAGGTGGGCCGTGATGAGCGGTGTCTTCCTCGCCGTCGAAGGACCGACCGGGGTGGGCAAGACCACGCTCGCCACGCGCCTGGCTGCCGAACTCGGCGCGGCTGCGGTGTATGACCCGTTCGACGCCAACCCGTTCCTGTCTCTGCTGCTAGCCAGCGACCAGCACGATCCGGCGCTGGCGTTGCGGGTCGAGCTGACCTTCTTCGCCCTGCGCGTCGCGCAGCTGCGGGAGATCGCCGCGATGCTGGCCGCCGGCCGTTTGGTGGTCGCTGACTGGGCGCTGCTCAAGCAGCCGATCTTCGCGGCCACGACCTTGCCGGCGACGGACGCCGCGCGGGTCGGCGTGACCGTGGACGTGTGGGCCGACAGCCTGCCCGGGCCCAGTGTGCTGATCGGGCTATCGGCGGCTACTGCGGTGCTTCGGCAACGGGTGCGCCAGCGTGGCCGCGCGCTGGAGGCCGGTCTGACCAGCGCGCACCTCGAAGCGTTGTCGGCCTCGTTCGAGACCGCGTACGCAGCCTGGGATCGGCCGCTGATCCGGCTGGATGTCAACAGCTTCAACACCTTCCATGACGAACACGTCCACGAGCTGGCCGCCCAGGTACGCCAACTCCTGACCTCGTTGGAGATCCGATGACCCCACCCACCCTTGGTGGCACGACGCAAGCAGCCACCACGGCCGGTCCACGGTGCACCCGACTATTGATCACCGGCCCAGGTCAGATCGAGCTCATCGAGCAGCAGCTACCAGTGCTCGGCGAGCACGATGTGTACGCCAGGACAGTGATTTCCGGGATCAGCCACGGCACCGAAATCGCCTGGCTGCGCGGATCGGCCGCGTCGCTGCACCGCACGTGGAAGCCCCAGCGGTTCTACGTCGATGGGCCCGGCCGGGACTACCCGGTTGCTCCAGGCTACTGAGTCGATCGCCCGCGTCGCTGAGGTCGGTGCCGCCGTCACCGAGGTGAAGGCCGGTGATCTGGTCGCGGTCGACGCGCCACACGCCACCGGCCACGTACTCACCGAAGCCGTGGCGGCCGCAGGGCTGCTGCCCGCCGGCACCAACCCGGAGCAGAAGGCCCTGGCCGGCTGGTTCGGCGTCAAGCGTGCGGTCGCGGTCAACTCCGGAAGTTCAGCTCTGCACGCCACCCTGGTCGCGCTCGGCGTCGGCGCCGGGGACGAGGTGCTCGTGCCCGCGACCGCACCGATTCCGACCGCAATGCCGATCCTGACCTGCGGCGCCACCCCGGTCATCGTCGACACCGCACCAGAGTCGCTAGCCCTCGACCCGGCCGACGTGCAGGCCAAGCTGACCCCGCGCACGAAGGCCGCGATCAGCCTGCCACTGTGGGGGTACCCAGCCGACGACACCGCCGCAGCAGCGGTCCTCGCCGCCGCCGGGGTGCCCCTAGTTGAGGACGCCTGCCAAGCCCACGGCACCAAAACCCGAGGCCGGTACGCCGGCACCGGCCACCGAGCGGGCTGCTTCTCCACCCACGACCGCAAGCTGCTGTCCACCGGCGAGGGCGGGTTCGTGCTCACCGACGATGATGAACTGGCCGACCGCATCGACTTCTACACTCACCTCGGCCACCTCAAGGGCCACGTCCACGGCGTGAACTACAAGCTCCCTGGGCCCCTCGCGGCGATCGGGCTGCGGCGGCTGCGCAGCCTGCAGGCGCAACTGCGCTCCCGCCGCGCCAACGCAACCTGGCTGCTGAGGGCGCTGCCCAAGGACGGCCACCTGACCGAACTGTCGTACGGTGAGGCCGACCAGCCCAACTACTACAACCTGGTACTCACCACGCAGCCCGCTTCCACGCAAGCACTCACCGCCGGTTTCGCCGCTGCGGGCCTGCCACCAGACTCGGTGCGCTACGGCTATCGACCGCTGTACCACCGGCCGATCTTCACCGCCTATGCCACCCCTTGCCCGAACGCCGATGCTCTCGCTGCGACGACGTTCCAGCTTCCCGTTCACCCGGGTATGTCCGAGGCGGCCCTAGGATGGGTCGCGGACCGCATCCGCGTCTTCGCCGAAGGGCAGCTCCCGTGATGATCCGGCACAACACCGCGTCCGCTGTCGTCCTCGACGATGAGGATCGAGTCCTGCTCGTGCATCACAACAAGATCGGCCTATGGCTGTACCCAGGCGGGCACATCGACCCCAACGAGGACCCGGCCCAGGCGGCGGTGCGTGAGGTGGCCGAGGAAACCGGTGTTCAGGCCACCGTTCTTGGCGAGCCAGCGTTCACCCACCCGGCGGTCGCAAGCCATGCCGCCCCGTGGACGGTCATCGAGATGGACGTGACCGACTCCAAGATCGGCGCGCATCGGCACATCGACTTCGTGTACGTGTGCCGCGCCTCCGGTGGCGACCTGACCGCGCAGCTGGAGGAAGTCGCCAGCGCCCGCTGGGTGCCGGTCGCCGACCTCGCCGGGCTCCCCACCCCGGCCGAGCTGCCCGAACTGGTCGCTGCGGCCTCGCGGTGGGCCAAGACACACAGATAGATGGCGAGCGGTTCCACCGACTTGCGCCGAAGGGCGGACCGCAGCCCGGGTCCGCCCTTCGGCGTATTCGTGTGACGGCGTCACACGTGGTCGGGTGGACCGCGCAATGTCAGCGAGCGGCCCTGACTGGCCGACTCACCCGTGATGCGGATTTCGTCGTTGTAGCTGGCTCGGATTGCTCAAACCGTAGGTGAACGGCACTGTTGATCTCGTGAACCTTGCAGTACGCGGCGGATCTGTGCGATAACCGTAGCCAGGACGGCGCTCGCCGGACGCCGCTGCGACTGACGCGATGGGGCCACGACATGGGCAACCCGACCGACCACCTCTGGATGCACTTCACCCGGATGTCCAGCTACCGGGACGCCCCGGTGCCGACCATCGTGCGCGGCGACGGCGCGCACGTCTGGGACAGCGAGGGACGCCGGCTGCTGGACGGGCTGGCCGGGCTGTTCGTGGTCAACGCCGGCCACGGGCGCACCGAGCTCGCCGAGGCCGCCGCGAAGCAGGCCAGCGAGCTGGCGTACTTCCCGATCTGGTCGTACGCCCACCCGACGGCGATCGAGCTGGCCGAACGGATCGCCGTGCTCGCCCCCGGCGACCTCAACCGGGTCTTCTTCACCACCGGCGGCTCCGAGGCGGTGGAGTCGGCGTGGAAACTGGCCCGCGCCTACTTCAAGCGGGTCGGCAAACCCACCAAGCACAAGGTGGTCAGCCGGGACATCGCCTACCACGGCACCACGATGGGGGCGCTGGCGATCACCGGGCTGCCCGGCATCAAGGCCGACTTCGAGCCGCTGGTCCCGGGCGGGATCAAGGTGCCGAACACCAACTTCTACCGGGCGCCGGAGCACGGCGACGACCCGGTGGCGTTCGGCCGGTGGGCAGCCGACGAGATCGGCCGGGCGATCGAACGCGAAGGCCCGGAGACCGTCGCCGCCGTCTTCCTGGAGCCGGTGCAGAACGCCGGCGGCTGTTTCCCGCCGCCGCCGGGTTACTTCGAGCGGGTACGCGAGATCTGCGACGCGTACGACGTGCTGCTCGTCTCCGACGAGGTGATCTGCTCGTGGGGCCGGCTCGGCGAGTACTTCGGCGCCCAGCGGTACGGCTACCAGCCGGACATCATCACCACCGCCAAGGCGCTCACCTCCGGCTACTCCCCGCTCGGCGCGATGATCGCGTCGGACCGGTTGATCGAGCCGTTCCTGCACGGCACTGAGTCGTTCGGCCACGGGATCACCTTCGGCGGGCATCCGGTCTCCTGCGCGGTGGCGCTGGCCAACCTGGAGATCTTCGCCCGGGAGGAGCTGACCGGGCACGTACGGGCCAACGAAAGCGCTTTCCGGGGCACTCTGGAGAAGCTGTACGACCTGCCGATCGTCGGTGACATCCGGGGCGACGGGTACTTCTACGGCATCGAGCTGGTCAAGGACAAGGCGACCCGGGAGAGCTTTGACGACGCCGAGTCGGAGCGGCTGCTACGCGGGTTCCTCTCCGGCGCGCTGTTCGCCGCCGGGCTGTACTGCCGGGCCGACGACCGGGGCGATCCGGTGATCCAGCTCGCCCCACCGCTGATCGCCGGCCAGGCCGAGTTCGACGAGATCGAACAGATCCTGCGGGCCGTGCTGTCCGAGGCCTGGCAGCGACTGTAGCGCCGGGCCGACAACAGGAGGGTCGTGGACCATGCGCGGTCACGGTGACTACCGAGACGTGTCGCACTGGATGGCCACCGTGGACGACGAGCTGACGCCCCGGCCCGCGTTGGACGGCGACACGACCGCCGACGTGGCGATCGTCGGCGCCGGCTACACCGGGCTGTGGACGGCGTACTACCTGGCCCGCGCCGATCCGGCGCTGCGGGTCGTGGTGCTGGAGCGGGAGATCGCCGGGTACGGCGCCTCCGGCCGTAACGGCGGCTGGTGCTCGGCACTGCTGCCCAGCTCGCCGACCGCGCTGGCCCGCCGGCACGGCCGGGACGCGGCGGTCGCCATGCAGCAGGCCATGTACGCCACGGTCGACGAGGTCGGCCGGGTCGCCGCCGCCGAGGGCATCGACTGCCACTGGAGCCACGGCGGCACGGTCACTCTGGCCCGTACCCCGGCGCAGCTGCGGCGGGCCGAGGCGGCGGTCGCCGAAACCCACGCGTACGGCGGCACCGACGCCGACCTCGCCCTGCTCGACGCCGACGCGGCGACCGCCCGGTGCGCCGCCGACGGCGTACTCGGCGGCGCCTACACCCCGCACTGCGCGGCGATCCACCCCGCCCGGCTGGTCCGTGGCCTGGCCCGGGCCGTCGAACGGCACGGCGGGACGATCCACGAGCACACCCCGGTCACCAGGTACGGCCCCGGGGCGGCCGAGACGCCGACCGGCACGGTCCGCGCCCCGGTGGTGGTACGGGCGACCGAGGGCTACACCCCGGCGCTGCCCGGCGCCCGCCGCGCAGTGGCCCCGATCTACTCGCTGATGATCGCCACCGAGCCGCTGCCGGACGAGATCTGGGCCCGGATCGGGCTGGCGCGGCGCGAGACGTTCAGCGACTACCGGCATCTGATCATCTACGGGCAGCGGACCGCCGACGGCCGGCTGGCGTTCGGCGGGCGGGGCGCGCCGTACCACTTCCGGTCCCGGGTCCGGGCCGAGTACGACCGCGACCCACGGGTGTTCACCGCGCTGCGCCGGACGCTCGGCGAGCTGTTCCCGGTGCTCGGCGACGCGGTGCCGGTGACCCGGACCTGGGGCGGCCCGCTGGGCGTCGCCCGCGACTGGGCGGCGTCGGTGGGGTTGGACCGGGCCACCGGGCTGGCCTGGGCCGGCGGGTACGTCGGCGACGGGGTGGGCACCGCCAACCTGGCCGGCCGTACCCTCGCCGACCTGATCCTCGACGTGGACAGCGAGTTGACCGCGCTGCCCTGGGTCGGGTACCGCTCGCCGCGCTGGGAGCCGGAGCCGCTGCGCTGGCTCGGCGTCAACGCGGGTCTGCGGCTGGTGACCGCCGCCGACGCGGCCGAGGCGCGCGGCGACCGGCCGTCCCGGCTGACCGGGCTGCTGGGCCGGCTGACCGGACACTGACGCGGTCGGCCGTACCGCCGCCTGCGGTCGGCTTGGCGGGGTCGGGGGCGGATCGGCCCGCGGTCAGGCCGGCGGGATCACCCGGAGGTGGCCGCGGCGGCCGGTCGACGGGTTGATGTCGATGTCGACGGCGTCCGGGTCACCGGGGCGGGGCGGCGGGGCCGGTCGGGCCGCCTCCCGGACCGCCTCGGCGAGCGCCACCAGATCGTCGGTGGTCGGTGGGGGCGGGTCGAACTCACCCTCGTGCCGGACGACCTGCCAGCCACGGGGCGCGGTCAGGCTACGGGCGTGCTGCTCGCAGAGGTCGTAGGTGTGCGGTTCGGCGAACGCGGCGAGCGGGCCGACCACCGCGGTCGACTCGTTGTAGACATAGGTCAACGTGGCGACGGCCTGGCGGGGGCAGCCGTTACGGGAGCAGCGCCGTGGTGACCTCACGGCGGCACGTTATCTCTAATACCGGCTCCACTACCAGCTTGCCGACGCGACACGCCGGGACTCCTGATCCGCACGCCCGGAAAGGGCCGATCCGGACTACGCTGGGCAGGTGACCGGAGGATCCCAGTGACCATCCCCGTGCCCGGCAGCGCGCAGACGCCCCGCCGGGCGCGTCGGGATCGCCGGGACCGGCACGGGCGCGGGCTGCGCGGTCGGCTGGTGCCGGCGACGGTGCCGTTGGCCCGGACCAAGGCCGAGGTCTTCGACGAGCTGGTCCTGGACACGGTCGAGACGCTGGAGCGGCGCTTCGCGAAGGAGCTGGCCGGCGTCGAATTCGCCGTCGAGGACGTCCCACCTGATCTGAACGTGTACGACTCCGACGTGCTGGAGGACGGCGAGGTGCCGTTGGCCCGGCTGCTGCCCGGCCGGCCGGGGCGTCAGGAGATGCCGCCGCGGATCGTGCTCTACCGGCGTCCGCTGGAGTTCCGGGCGTTGAACCGGGAGGATCTCGCCGACCTGGTGCACGACGTGATCATCGAGCAGGTGGCGAATCTGCTCGGCGTCGACCCGGACGAGCTGGCCTGACTTGGCAACTCGCCCGGGCCGACAGCGGCAGGTCAGGCGACCCTGCGCTTGAGCTTGCGTCGTTCCCGCTCGGACAGTCCGCCCCAGATGCCGAACCGCTCGTCGTGACCGAGTGCGTACTCCAGGCACTCGGACTTCACCTCGCAACGAGAGCAGATCCGCTTGGCCTCGCGGGTGGATCCGCCCTTCTCCGGAAAGAACGCCTCCGGATCGGTCTGCGAGCACAGCGCCCGCTCCTGCCACTCCGGGGCGTTACCGAGCAGGTCCGCGACCTCCAGCCGACCATCCATACGCGTGCCTCCTTTCGCGCGCCGCCCCACCCGGCCGGCGCAACCCCCCACGCGGAAGGCGTGTCCATCTTGCCCGTTCGATCCGGTTTTGATGCAGCCCGTCCGAGCGACCCCGTTGAAATTACACGCGTGTAATGCGTGCGTCGTCAAGACGAACCTGGTAAATGGGCTTGCTGTCGCGCACCGGTCACCCGCCCTCCCCGTTGTCATCCGGCCCGCAACCTGCCCTATCGATTCAGACCCCCACCGGGTAACGCGGGACCGGCGAGTCGCACCACCCTGCCCGGCCTGACCGGCGAATCCCAGCGGCGACGACGCTGTCCGCAGACGACATCGAGCCGGTGCCGCGTGAGCGGCACCGGCTCGATGTCCGGTCGGACGACCGGTCTACCTCACTAGCCCTACTTCCCTCCCCAGGGGTCGATCACGCCTACGGCCCAGAAGCCGATCGCGCCCAGGCGTCAATCTCGTCACACTGTCGTGCGGGACTCCTGTCACCCTGCCTTGGGGATCAGCCGCCCAGCGGTGGCGTGCTGCGGCCAGACGAACTCGGTCACCGCCCCGCCGGTGATCGTCACCTGACCGGCGGGCACCTCGTCGGAGCGCCATACGGTGTAGGAACCCGCCGGCAGATCGGTGTAGACGGCGCTGAAGAAGACTCCGTCGCGTACCTGCCGCTCCCGGACCGCCGCATGGGTACGCGGGGCCGGATCCGGCTGGTCCGGACCGGCGGTCGGGCTGATCTCGATCTCCCGGCCGTGGAACTCCTGTCCGGTGTAGATGATCAGGGCACCCATGTCGCCGCCGATGTCGAGGACAACGCCGCCGGTCTCCGACGGGGCCAGACTGTGCTCGTGCATGCTCCCCACCTTCTCTGGATGTGCCGGGGTCGGCCCGGACGGGACGTGCGGGCCGGTCAGGACGGGTTGTTGAACCCGTCGTACGGCACGCCGAGATACGGGAAATGCTTCAGGAACGGGGCGGTCACGTCGGCCGCGCTCAGCCCGTGGGTCACCGCGCCGGCCGCGTCGTCCGGGGTGAAGTTCTTGTCGATCAGCGGGAACGTCAACCCGGCGATGGCCCGCAGCGAGATGGTGACCACGTCGTCGGTCGTCCGGCGGCCGTTCGGGAAACCGGCCAGGTCGCCGCCGAGCAGACCGAACCGACTCGGCCGCTTCGCCGGCGGGATCGCGGTGTTCAGCCGCAGCATGTCCGCCTGCAGATCGCCGGTGTTGTTCTGGAAACCGTCGATCAGCCCGGCCGGGATCCCAGTCAGCAGGATCGCCACCAGATCGGCGCGGGGCTTGCCGGACTCGTTGAGCTCGGCCAGATTGGGGAAGACGTCCGGGTAGAGCACCGGCAGCAACTGCGCCAGTTCGGGCTTCTCCACCAGGCCGGCGAAGCGCTTGTCCTCCGACGGGGGCAGGGTGTTCCACAGGTCCTTCTGCGCCATCGGCACGATGACCTCGTTGAACAACGGGTTGCCGAGCCGCGACACCTGAGCCACCGGGCCGACGGTGACGTCGGCGGCCTTGGCCGCCCCCAGCACCCGCACCTGCTGACGCCCGGCCGAGGTCCACACCCCGATCACCGAACGCTGGTCGTTGACGTCGTACCGGCCGCCGCCGCTGACCAGGTGGGTGATCGGGATCTGCAGCGCGATGCTGGACACGTTCAGCCGGTCGGTCGCGTTGACCGGCTCGTCCGCCACGTTGAAGATGTCCTTGCCGACCACGTGCAACTGCTGGAAGGGCCGCAGGTTGCCCAGGTCGAAGATGGCGCCCAGGTCGACGAAGAACCCCTCGGCCCGCTGCCCGGCGAAGACCCGTTCACCGCTCTTGAGCTGGAACGTGGCGTCATTGGCCAGCCCCACGTAGTCGGGGGTGGACAGCGGACCGATGTTGCACGGCGGGCAGGGCACATTGCGGGCCAGCAGCTGCGCCTTGCCGTGCGAGTCCACCTTGGTGACACTGTAGAACTGGCGCCGGTTCCAGTTCTCGCTGTCCAGCGCGTCGATCGGTCCGGTGTTGTAGAGAAACGTGTTCTCGTTGGTGATCTCAGTGTGGAACCGGAACTGGTAGGTGATGTCCGGATGACCGTCACCGTTGTTGTCCACGTGGATCTCGTAGAGCACGTCATCGCCGAACTCGAAGAAGTTCGGCCCGCCCGACGGCACCTGGAAAGGCAGATAGTTGGCGATGAGAGTCACCGTGTCCGGGCGGTCCGGACTCACGAACGCGTAAAGGTCGGTGCTGTCGGCGACCGGGTCCTTGGATATCTCCGGCGCTTCACGGTGCGAAGACATGGCGAACCTACCTCACATAGCCTGAATGAATCGGTGATCGACGCGGTACGCGTCAGGTGAAACGTGCCCGTACGGCGTACTCAGCCCTGGCGGGCGGCGCGCTGCAACCGGGCGGCGAGGCCTTTGTCGCGTACCTCGATCCGCGATGTGCCGACGAAGACGTCCAGCGTGCCGTTGGACGGATCCCGTAGATGGACGACGATCGCCTCGTCATTCGAGGCTGCTCCGGCCAGCCGGCTGTCCACGGCCGACGAAAGGCCGCTGACGCTGACCGCGGCCGCGCCGACACCCGCACTCGCCGCCACGGTCAGCACCTGGCGGCGGGAAATTTTGAACTTCGGTCGGTTTCGCTGGCGAGTTCTCATGGACAACCCTTCCGGTGGGTCAGGGGGTAACCCACTGTCGCGATGGGACCAGTGCCGGCGCGGCCCATCTGTCACCCGCAGTCGCCGGCACCTATCCATACGGCCGACGACGCCGGTGGGTTCGATCATCCGCGAATCGACTTTTGTCGGGTACGCCACCGCAGTGCGTCGGCCCCGGCCCCGGGCCGGCCGTCAGCGCTGGTACGCGGTGGACCGGCGGACCGCCGGACGGCCGGCGGCGGCCGCGATCGACTGCAACTGCGCCTCGGTACGCGCCGAACCGTTGGCCGAACCGGCCATCCGGGAGATCGTCTCCTCCATCAGCGTCCCGCCGAGATCGTTGCACCCGCCGCGCAGCATCGCCACGGTGCCCGCGTCGCCGAGCTTCACCCAGGAACACTGAATGTTCTCGATCCGGCCGTGCAGCAGCAGCCTGGCCATGGCGTGCACGGCGCGGTTCTCCCGCCAGGTCGGCCCGGGCCGGGCCAACCCGGCAAGGTAGATCGGCGCATTGGTGTGCACAAATGGCAGTGCGACGAACTCGGTGAAGCCGCCGGTACGGTCCTGAACTCCGGCCAGCACCCGGAAATGCGCCAACCACTGGCCGGGATGGTCCACGTGCCCGTACATCATCGTCGAGCTGGACCGCAGCCCCAGCTCGTGCGCGGTGGTCACCACCTCGACCCAGGTGGCGGCCGGCAGTTTGCCCTTGGTCAGCACCCACCGCACGTCGTCGTCGAGGATCTCCGCCGCGGTCCCCGGGATGGTGTCCAGTCCCGCCTCGCGCAGCATCAGCAGCCAGTCCCGGACCGGCATGCCCGCCTTCGCGGCGGCGGTGACGATCTCCATCGGGGAAAAGGCGTGCACGTGCAGCTGCGGCACCCGTCGTTTGACCGCCCGGACCAACTCGGCGTACGCGGTCACCGGCAGTTTGGGATCGATGCCGCCCTGCATGCAGACCTCGGTGGCACCGGCCCGCCACGCCTCCTCGGCCCGGTCCGCCACCTGCTCGGCGGAGAGCCGGAACGCGTCGGCGTCCCGTTCCCGCTGGGCGAACGCGCAGAATCGGCAGCCGACGTAGCAGACGTTGGAGAAGTTGATGTTGCGGTTGACCACGTAGGTGACGTCATCGCCGACGGTGTCCCGGCGTACCTCGTCGGCGATCCGGCAGACCTGGTCCAGCGCCGCGCCATCGGCGGTGAACAGGGCGAGCGCCGCGTCGGTGTGCCGTGGTTGCAGCAGCGCCGCCGGATCGTCGGCGGCCAGCCGCAGCCCGGCCCGCAGATTCGCGTCGCCGACGCCGTCGCCGTTGGTACCGGCACCGGTCGGTACGCTGATCCGGCCGGCGACCTCGGCCCAGTCGCCGTACACCCGGTCGAAGTCGCCCCGCCGGTCCCCGGTCCGCCCGGTGGTGTCGATCGTGGTGTGCAGATCGGTCCGACCGACCGGGGCGAACACCTCCTCCGGCTCCTGCCAGGGGCGGCCGACCGGCATCGCCGACTCGTCGGCCAGACCGGTGCCCGGCTCGGCGAGCGCCGACACGTGCGCGGCCAGCCGGGGGTCCAGCCACGCCTCGCCGCGCCGCACATACTCGGGGTAGACGGTCAGCCGTTCCCACAGAGTGAACCCGGCGGCGGCGGTACGCCGGGTCAGCTCGTCGATCTGCGGCCAGGGCCGCTCCGGGTTGACGTGGTCCGGGGTCACCGGTGACACCCCGCCCCAGTCGTCGATGCCGGCCCGCAGCAGCAGCGCGTACTCCCCCTCGACCAGGTTCGGCGGGGCCTGGATGCGGGCACCCGGCCCGAGCAGGACGCGGCCGACGGCGACCGTCGCGGCCAGGTCACGCAGTTCGGCGTCCGGCATGCCACGCATCGCCGTGTCCGGCTTGGCGCGGAAGTTCTGCAGGATCACCTCCTGGATGTGGCCGTACTCCCGGGCCGCCGAGCGGATCGCGAACAGCGACTCGACCCGTTCCCGGGGAGTTTCGCCGATGCCGATCAGCAGTCCGGTGGTGTACGGCACGCCGACCCGGCCGGCGTCGGCGATCGCCCGCAGCCGCACCGCCGGTTCCTTGTCCGGCGATCCGTGGTGCGGGCCGCCCGGCTCGGACCACAGCCGGGTCGCGGTGGTCTCCAGCATCATCCCCATGCTGGGCGCCACCGGCTTGAGCCGTTGCAGCTCGGCCCAGCTCAGCACCCCCGGGTTGAGGTGCGGCAGCAGACCGGTCTCCTCCAGTACGGCGATCGCGCAGGCCCGCAGGTAGTCGACGGTGGAGTCGTAGCCCCGCTCGTCCAGCCACCGGCGGGCCGCCGGCCAGCGGTCTTCGGGCCGGTCGCCGAGGGTGAACAACGCCTCCTTGCAGCCCTGAGCGGCACCGGCCCGGGCGATCGCCAGGACCTCGTCGCGGTCCAGGTACGCGGCGGGCAGCCGGCCCGGCACGGTGGCGAAGGTGCAGTAGTGGCAGCGGTCCCGGCAGAGCCGGGTCAACGGCACGAAGACCTTCCGCGAGTACGTGATCACGCCCGGCCGGCCGGCGTCCCGCAGCCCCGCGTCGCGCAGCGAACCGGCGAGGTCGAGCAGTTCGTCGAACTCGCCACCGGTGGCGGCCAGCAGCGCGACCGCCTCGTCCAGGTCGAGGCTGCGGCCGGTCGCGGCACGACGCAGCGCCCGCCGGACACTGGCGGTGGTGGGCTGTTCCGCCGGGGCGGCCCCGGTCACCCGGGCGACGACGGATTCGGTGTGCTCGGCCACCAGTGCAGACTAGGCCCTCGGGCCTTCGCCGGCCGGTGGCGCTCGCCACAGCGGTCACCGGCGACCGGAGCTGGGCCGCCGGCGACCGGAGCCGATCAGGAGATCCGCTGGGTCGGCCCGTCCGGTCCCGGCTCCTGCGGCCGGGGCTTGTCGCCAGCCGGCCCGGGCTGTTCCGCCGTGCCGGACGACGGTGCCGGCTGGGCGGGCGGCCCGGACGACGGTGCCGGCTGGGCGGGCGGCCCGGACGACGGTGCCGGCGGTGGCACGTACATCGGATGCGGGCCGCTGGGCTGCGGCGGTGGGTACGCCGGCCCCGGTTGGCCGGGCTGGCCGTACTGCCCCGACTGGTGGTACTGCCCCGGCTGGTGGTACGGACCCGGCTGGCCGTATCCGGGCGGCGGTGGGCCGTACGGACCGGGCTGGCCGTACTGCCCTACTGGGCCGTAGCCCGGCGGTGGGCCGTACTGCCCGGGTGGGCCGTAGCCGCCCGGTGCCGGCGGCTTCGGGCGCACCACCTGGTAGCGCCCCTGCCAGATCCGCCACAGCGCGTACCCGGCGACACCGAGCACCGCCAGCCACGCCGCCCGGGTCAGCAGCGCCTGAAAGCCGCCGCGGATGGTGTCGTCGACCAGCACGACGAAGCCGACCAGCAGCCCGAACAGACCACCGAACACCGCGACGACCGCGTACTCGACGAGGGCGACCAGGGTCATCAGCCGGGCCCGGCCCAGCTCCGGGGTGAGGTGCGTGGCGAGCAGCACCGCCAGCAACGGGAAGCCGATCGTGGCCAGGTTGACGAAGTTGCCGAAGCTGTCCGCCGAACGGCGGGCAAACCCCGGCCCGAAGCCGAGCCGGTACGGGACAAGCAGGTCCAGCAACGCGGTGAACAGGAACACCGCGGTGGCACCGAGCAGGACGGCGGCGGCGAGCTCCCGCAGCGGCATGGTGAGGTCTCTGGCTGGTGGCCGGTCGCCGGGCCCAGCCTCTGGTTGGGTGGTCACGCATTCTCCCGGTGCTCGCAGGTGGCGGCGGTCGATGCCGGTGAGCGTAGTGCTCCGCCGATGGACGAGGATGGACGGCATGCGGATCGTGGTACTGACCGGCGGGATCGGCGGCGCGAAGTTCCTGGTCGGCGCGCGGGAGTACGCCCGACGCACGGGAGCCGAGCTGACCGCCGTGGTCAACGTCGGTGACGACGTCATCCTGCACGGGTTGCGGATCAGCCCGGACCTGGACAGCGTGATGTACACACTCGGCGGTGGCGCGGATCCGGAGCGCGGTTGGGGCCGGGTCGACGAGACCTGGGCGGTGAAGAACGAGCTGGCCGCGTACCAGGCGGAACCCACCTGGTTCGGGCTCGGTGACCGGGACGTCGCCACCCATCTGGTCCGCACCACCATGCTCAACGCCGGCTACCCGCTGTCGGCGGTCACCGAGGCGCTCTGCGCCCGCTGGCAGCCGGGGCTGCGGCTGCTGCCGGCCACCGACGACCGGCTGGAGACCCACGTCGTCGTCTCCGACCCGGAGTCGGGGCCGGGCTCCGGGTCGGGGCCGGGGCCCGATGCCGGCGGCGAGCGGGCCATCCATTTCCAGGAATGGTGGGTACGTCATCGGGGCGCGCTGCCCACCCACCGGTTCGTCTTCGTCGGCGCGGCACAGGCCAAGCCGGCCGCCGGCGTACTGGACGCACTGGCCGCCGCCGACGTCGTGCTGATCGCGCCGAGCAACCCGGTGGTGAGCATCGCGCCGGTGCTCGCCGTACCCGGGATCCGCGAGGCGCTCGCCGGCAACCCGGCCCCGGTGGTCGGGGTGTCGCCGATCATCGGCGACGCACCGGTACGCGGCATGGCCGACCGGTGCCTCGCGGTGCTGGGTGAACCGTGCACGGCGGCGGGGGTGGCGGCGCTCTACGGTGCCCGGCGCGCCGGTGGGCTGCTGGACGGCTGGCTGGTCGACCCGGTGGACGAGGCCACCCGGGTGGACGGGATCGAGGTGCGGGCCGTACCGCTGTGGATGTCCGACGAGGCGGCGACGGCCGCGATGGTCGACGCCGCGATCGAACTGGCCGGCCGGCCGACCGGGGTGACCGGATGAGGCTGGAGATCCTGCCGGTCACCGGGATCGGCGAGGTGGTCCCCGGTGACGACCTGGCGGCGCTGATCGGGGACGCCGCGCCGTGGCTGCGCGACGGCGACGTCCTCGTGGTGACCAGCAAGATTGTTTCCAAGGCCGAGGGCCGGCTGGTGGACCTGCCGGCCGACGAGCCGGACCGCAGCCGGGTCCGCGACGAGGTGCTGGCCGCTGAGACCGTCGAGGTGGTGGCGCGGCGTGGGGCGACCCGGATTGTCCGGACCCGGCACGGGTTCGTGATGGCGGCCGCCGGGATCGACAACTCGAACGTCGCGCCCACCCGGCTGGTGCTGTTACCGGTCGATCCGGACCGGTCGGCCCGACAACTACGGGCCGGATTGCACGCCCGGCTGGGGCTCGATCTGGCGGTCGTCGTGTCGGACACCATGGGACGGCCGTGGCGCAACGGCCTGACCGACGTCGCGCTCGGGGCCGCCGGCATCGACCCGGTGCGCGACTACCGCGGCCAGACCGACCAGTACGGCAACGAGCTACGGCTGACCCAGATGGCGGTGGTCGACGAGATGGCCGCTGCCGGGGACCTGGTGAAGGGCAAGTCGGAGCAGGTGCCGGTGGCGGTGGTCCGCGGCTATCCGTGGCGGCCGGAACCGCCGGCGGGGCCGGCCGGTCCCGACGGGCCGGGCGTGCGCCCACTGATCCGCGAACCAGGTCAGGACCTGTTCACGCTGGGTACGGCGGAGGCCCGGCGGGCCGGGCTGCTCGCGGCGGCGACCCTGCCGCCGGGCGGACCGGTAGCGGCCCCGGCCGGACCGGCGGGCGCTCCGGCCGTCGGAGTCGACGATCGCCGTCCGGTCGACGGCGGGACCGTGGCCCGGGCGGTCCGGCTGGTGTCCGAGGTGGTGGCACCCGGCACCCGCTTCGAACTGGCCGACGCCGACGACCTGCGGACCCCGGCCGACGGTCTGCCGGCCGACAGTCTGCCGGCCGACGCGGCGTACCCGGTGTTGCTGCGCTGCCGGCCGCCCGGCGATACGCCACCGGACCTGGTGCGTTTCGGCGCCGACCTGCACCGGCTACGGGCGGCGCTGGCGGCCGACGGTGTCGCCAGCGCCGAGCTGGGTACCGTCGCCGGCCCCGACGGCACCGTCGTCGCACTCGGGCTCGTCGCGCCGCCGTGACGGACCGGGTGGCTCAGACGTAGCCGTCCTCGCCGCGTTCCTTGAGTGCGTCCACCAGCCGCTTGACGTCCTGCGCCCGATCGCGCGGGCAGACCATTACCGCGTCCGGGGTGTCCACCACGATCAGGTCCCGTACGCCGAGCGCCGCGACCAGCCGGCCGGAGTGCGGCACCACCACCAGGCCGCTGCTGTCCCGCAGCAGCACCCCCGGCTTCTCCTCGGCCGCCGGGGCGCCGAGGACGACGTTGCCGTCCGGATCGGCGGGCAGCACGTCGCCGAGGGTGTGGAAGTCCCCGACGTCGTTCCAGCCGAAGTCGCCGGGGACGGTGCCGACCCGCCCGGCGGCGGCCGCGCCCTCCATCACCGCGTAGTCGACGGAGATGCGGGGCAGTGTCGGCCAGATCTCGCCGAGCACCTCGTCCCGGTCGGGGCTGTCCCACCTGGCCGCGATCCGGGTCAGGCCGGTGTGCAGCTCGGGCTGTTGGCGGGCCAGCTCGGTAAGGAACACGTCGACCCGCCAGACGAACATGCTGGCGTTCCAGAGGTGCCGGCCGGAGCGCAGGTATTTCTCGGCAACCGCCAGTCCTGGCTTCTCGGTGAACTGCTCGACCCGGCGGACCGGCCCGGAACCGATGGTGTCGCCGCAGGCCAGGTAGCCGTAGCCGGTCTCCGGCCGGGTGGGGGTGATACCGACGGTCATCAGCAGGCCGGTGCGGGCTCCGTCCACCGCCTGACGGATCGTCTCCACGTACCGGTCGGTGTCGCCGATCAAATGGTCGGCCGCGAACGAACCCATCACGGCCTGCGGTTCACGCCGGGCGACGACTGCGGCGGCGAGGGCGATCGCCGCGCAGGAGTCCCGGGGCGACGGCTCGACGAGCACGTTCTCCTCCGGCACCGTCGCCAACTGCCGGGCGACCGCCGCGGCGTGCGCCGCACCGGTCACCACCAGAATCCGTTCCGGATCGGTCAGCGGCGCCAGCCGTGCGACGGTCGCCTGCAGCAGTGAGGCGGTGGTGCCGGTGAGGGGGTGCAGGAATTTAGGGTTACCGGCGCGGGACAGCGGCCACAGTCGGGTGCCGCTGCCACCCGCCGGAATAACGGCGAAGAGCATCAGCACATCATGCCCGGCACGGGCACGCCACCCGACGAGATGGTGGATACCTACCCGTACCGGTAGGTAGTGGTCGGGTCACCAGGCGACCCGGTTCATGCTGGCGGCCCGGCTCCACGACGCCACATGCACCTCGGCGCTGGACGCCCAGGTGAACTCCTTGGCCCGGTCCACCCCGGCCTTGGCCAACGCGTGCCGGCGGGACTCGTCGTCGAGCAACGCCACCAGGTCGGCGGCGATCCGGTCCGGATCCTCGCTGGTGTAGGCGACCGCGTCACCGCCGACCTCGGGCAGCGACAGCCGCGGCGTGGTCAGCACCGGGGTACCGCAGGCCATCGCCTCCAGGATCGGCAGGCCGAAGCCCTCCCCGTAGGACGGGTAGGCGGCGACGAGGGCCCCGCCGAGGAAGCCGGGCAGGTCGGCGTAGCGCAGGTAGCCGGGACGCAGTAGCCGCAGGTGGGCGGGGACGTCGGAGACCGCACGGTCGATGTCGTCGTCATGGCCCTGCCCGCCGGCGACCACGAGCGCGGGCGGCTCGGGCCGGTCCTGCACCGCGCGCACCCAGCCCCGGATCAGGTTGGGCACGTTCTTACGCGGCTCCTTGGCACCGAGGAACGCGATGTAGTCGGTGCCGGTCAGCCCGAGCCGGGCCCGTACCCGGGCCTTCTCTTCGTCGCTGGGCACGTGGAAGGCGCCGCAGTCGACGCCGTGGTACGCCACGTCGATCCGGGCCTGGTCGGCGTTGAGTAGCCGGATCAGCTCGTCGCGGCTGGCCTTGCTGGGCACGATCACCCGACTGGCCCGGCGCAGCGAGGTCTTGATCGCGCTACGGAAGAAGGTTCGCCGCGACTTGTCGTAGTGCTCCGGTTCGGTGAAGAACGTCGCATCGTGCACAGTTACCGTTACCGGACATCCCGCCCGCATCGGACAGGTGTAGTACGGCGAGTGCAGCACGTCAGCACCGGCTTGCTGGGCGAGCAGCGGCAACCCGGTCTGCTCCCAGGCCAGCCGGGCCGGGCGATGCGCGACGGCGGCCGGCGCGGCGATCACGTCGGCGGCCGGCAACATTCGGGTGTACCGCTCGACATCTGTACGCAGCGCTACGACGGAGAGCTCGACGCCGCTGCCGATGAGCGCGCCGAGGGCCCCCAGCAGGCCGTCAACGTATCGACCGACGCCACCGCGGTCGGTGGGCACGCTCGTGGCGTCGATGAGTACGCGGGGCGGTCGACCGGCGGTCACTGGGCAACTCCTCTAAGGGGGTGGTGGAGGGTTGTGAAGAACGACACGTGTGCCAAGACTACGCCGCCCGACGCCGTCCGCCGTGTCGACGACGCGACCGAAAACGCGTCGCGGCGAACCGCGCCGCCGACGATCAGCGGGGCGAGACCACCCGGTGACAGCGTGTACGTACAGTGACGGCGCTACGCTCGGCCTCGATGACCAACAACCTGGCCGGGCTACTCGCGGTCGCCGTCGCGGCGGACCCGACGCGGCCCCTGCTCACCTGGTACGACGACGCGACCGGCGACCGGACCGAACTGTCCGGCGCGACGCTGGCCAACTGGGTGGCCAAGACCGCCAACCTGGTGGTGGACGGGGCCGGCGCGGCCGCCGGTGACCACGCCGACGTCGCGTTGCCGGCCCACTGGCAGACCGCCGGCGTCCTGCTCGGTTGCTGGTCGGCCGCGCTGGTGGTGCGGACCGCCCCGGCCGCCGGACCCGGTGCCCCGACCGGCCGGGACCCGCTGCCGGCGCTGCCCGACGACCCGGCCGCGGAAGTGCTCTTCGCCAGCCCACCGGCGGTGCCCGAGGTCGACCGGCGGCCCGTCGGCGAGCGCTACCTGCTCAGCCTCGCCCCGATGGCGGCACCCGCCCGGGAACTGCCGCCCGGCTGGACCGACTACATCACCGAGGTACGCGGCCACGGCGACCATTTCACCCCGTACCCGGCGGTCGACCGACAGGACGCGGAGCTGGCCGGCCGGGCCCGCCGGCGCGGCGCGGAGCTGGGCATCGGGGCCGGGGCCCGGGTCCTGGTCGACTGCGACCGGTACCCGGACCCGACCGACTGGCTGCTGGCGCCGCTGGCCGCCGAGGCGACCATGGTGCTCTGCCGCAACCTCGACCGGCAGCGGCTCGACGGGCGGGTGGACAGCGAGAAGGTCGATCTGGTCCTGGCCTGAGTGGCCGTCGTCGGCGCCGCCGGACGATCGGGGCCGGTCAGAGTTCGCGGGGCACCACTTCCCGCAGTTCGCCGTCCGGCGCGCACACGTAGAACCCGGCCCGATCGGCCAGCCACGGCTTGCCCGCCGCCTCACCGTCGCTGAGCAGCTTCTCCTGCACGCCGAGGATGATGTACCGGGACCCGTCCGGGTTGCCGTCCCGCCAGCCCGGGCCGTACAGCCGGTCGACCAGCATCTCGCGACGCTGTCGCGGCACCGCGCCGTCCACCACCCAGTCGGTTGGCAGCCGGTACCAGAACGTCCGGGTGATCCCGGCCAACGGGTTGAAGGCGTGTGCCCCCTCGACCCGGACGCCGAGCGTGTCGGTGATCTTCAAGCGGAAGTAGACACCCACGCCTATGAGACGCGCTGCGCTGACGCTGCGTTGCCATCCCGGCGGAATCGGTCAACCCACCGACGCTTCCCGGTCCTGGGCGAACCGGATGAACGGCGCCAACGCCGCCGGATCGGTCAACGCCCCGGCCGCCGCCGCCTGCCCGGCCGGCACGCCGGTGAGGATCTTCTTCACCGGCACCTCCAGCTTCTTGCCGGACAGCGTCCGGGGCACGGCCGCGACCTGGTGAATCCCGTCCGGCACGTGCCGCGGTGACAGCGCCGAGCGCAGCTCACGCACGATCCGGGTACGCAGCGCGTCGTCCAGCCCGACCCCGGCCCGCAACGCCACGAACAGCAGCAGCTCCCCCGCCCCGCCCTGCGGATCCTCCAGGTGGATCACCAGCGAGTCGGCGACCTCCGGCAACGCCTCCACCACCGAGTAGAACTCGGCGGTGCCCAACCGCACCCCGCCCCGGTTCAGGGTGGCGTCCGAACGGCCGGTGATCGCGCAGCTCCCGTCCTCGGCGACGGTGATCCAGTCACCGTGGCACCAGACCCCCGGGTACCGGTCGAAGTACGCCTGCCGGTAACGGCTGCCGTCCGGGTCGTTCCAGAACCCGACCGGCATGCTCGGCATCGGCTCGGTGATCACCAGCTCGCCCAGCTCACCGACGACCGTCCGGCCGTCGGCGGCCCGGGCCTCGACCCGCGCGCCCAGACACCGGCAGGCGATCTCCCCGGCCCGCACCGGCAACAGTGGTACGCCGCCCACGAACCCGGTGCACACGTCGGTGCCGCCGGACAGCGACGTCAGCTGCAGATCCTCGCCGACCGACCGGTACACCCAGGTGAAACCCTCGGCCGGCAGCGGCGCCCCGGTCGAGCCGACCCCGCGCAGCCGGGACAGATCGGCGATCTGGCGGGGCACCAGCCCCTCCTTACGGCAGGCCAGCAGGAACGGCGCCGAGGTGCCGAAGTAGGTGGCGCCGGTCTCGGCGGCCAGTCGCCACAGGGTGCCCAGGTCCGGGCTGGCCGGGCCGCCCGGGGCCGCACTCACCGCCGGGTTGCCGTCGAACAGCACGATCGCCGCACCCACCGCCGGCCCGGAGGCGAGATAGTTCCACATCATCCAGCCGGTGGTGGTGAACCAGAAAAACCGGTCCCCCGGCCCCAGATCGTGATGCAACGCCAGCATCTTCAGATGCTCCAGCAGGATGCCGCCGTGCCGGTGCACGATCGGCTTGGGCAGCCCGGTGGTGCCCGACGAGTAGAGCACGTACAGCGGCTGGTCGAACGGCACCGCGTCGAACGCCAACGGCTCGTCGGTCGGCGCGGCGAGCGCCTCCCAGGTCGAGGTGGCCCACGACGGGGCGTCCGACGGCTCAGCCGACAGGTACGGGATCAGCACCCGGTGCCGCGCCGACGGCAACGCGTCCGCGATCGCCGCCACCTCGGCCCGGCGGTCGACCGCCTTGTCGCCGTACCGGTAGCCGTCGACCGCGACCAGCACCGTCGGCTCGATCTGCTGCCAGCGGTCGGTGACGCTGCGGGTGCCGAACTCCGGCGCGCAGGACGAGAAGATTCCGCCCAGACTGGCGGTGGCCAGCATCAGCACGTACGTCTCGGGGATGTTCGGCGCGTACGCCGCGACCCGGTCGCCCGGCCCCACCCCGAGCCGGCGCAGCCCGGCCCGCACCCGGCGGACCTCGTCGCGCAGTTGCCCGACGGTGAGGGTGACCGGCGCTCGGGTCTGGCTGTGCGCGATCACCACCGGCGCGTCCTCGGCCAGCCCGGGGGCGCGTAGAACGTGCTCGGCGTAGTTGAGCCGGGCACCGGGGAACCACCGCGCCCCGGGCATCCGCCGGTCAGCGAGCACCTGCTCCGCCGGCTGATGGCCGACCACCTCGAAGTAGTCCCAGATCGACCCCCAGAACCCGGCCAGGTCGTCGACCGACCACTGCCACAGCTGCCGGTAGTCGGCGAACCGCAGCCCCCGGGTGCGCTCCAGCCACGCCAGGTATCCGCCGATCCGGGTCCGCTGCCGCACGTCCGCCGGTGGGCGCCACAGCACCTCGCTCACGACTGACACTCCTCCCCGGGTCACGGCCGCGTCGCCGGACCGCGTGTGGCCGTCCACTTCCATCCTCGCGTACGTCGAGCGCCGCCGGCGGCGGTGCCGCTGATCGATTGTCCTGCCAACCGGGGCGCAACGGAGCGTGCCGGGAACACAAGCTGTCGTCGGCAGGTAGCGCAACGGGCACAGCCTGCGGCGGGCGCCAACGCGTACCCGAAAAAGTGCGCCGCCCCGCTGCGCCCCCGCCCAAGCCTCCCGCCCGAAACGGTACGGTTCGCCCATGCGTCATCTCTGGAGCTTCCTCAGCGGCCTGGCTGCGGCACCGCTGTGCTGGGTGCTGATCGCGGTCGGCCAGACGACGTCGGCCCGCACCATAGCCGGCTGGGTGACCGACGGCAGCTACCACACGGCGACCCTGCTGGCACCGGCCGCGTTCGTGTTCGCCGCCGGTCTGCTGCTCGGGCTGCTGGGCACGCTACGGTTCTCCCCGCTCGGTCCACTCACCGCCGGGCTGGCCCTGGCCGCCCCGTACGTCGCGATGTTCGTCGACCCGTTCGGTGCCCGCGACCTGATCGGTACGCCGTGGCGGCTCTTCGGTGAACCGGTGGTACTGCTGCAGCCAGTGGAGAACGGCACCCTCGCGTTGCTCGGGGTGCTGCTCAGCACCGCGGTGCTGAGCCGGCAGCGGTGGCGGTCCCGGCCCGCGACGAACAGCACCGCCGACGACAAGGCCGGCTCCGACGCGGCGGCGGCGGAGCCGTTGCCGGTCCGGCCGCTCGGCGAGTTCGATCCGTCGCTCTGGTCGCTGCCGGGCGGCAGCACCACGACGTCGGACGAATCCGCCGACGCACCGACCGGCCCGGACCGGGCCGACGCCGGCCGGCCGGCGTCGTTGACCACGAAGACGAAGACGAAGTCGACACTGGCCGCGCCGGCCGAAGACGTTCGACCCGACGGCGACGGACTACGGCCGGCCCGGCCCATCCCCCGGTCCAGTCGGGTGATTCGCTGAACCGACCCACCGACCGTCGTCGGTGACGTTGCGCCTGGCGGGTACCGTGCCGGAAGGCACCATCCCCGCGAGGAGGTCAGATGCGGCACCTGGGCTCGCTGATCCTGTCCCTGCTCCTCGCACCGGTGATCTGGTTCCTCGCCGGGCTCGGCCTGAGCGAGTACGCGCTGGCCCGACGGGACGCTTACAGCGAACCACCGCTCGACGTGTTCATCGGGTTGGCCGCGCTCGCGGTCTGCGGGGTGTCGTACGCACTGTTGCTGCTGCCCCGGTTGTCCCCGGTCGGGCCGGTGCTGGCCGGGGCGTCGTTCGTCGCAGTGTCGGTGTGGGCCACCGTCGACATCGTGGGGTTCTACGACACGATGCCGCGCCGGCTGCTCGGCACGGACTTCGTCCTCACGGCGCCGGCCGAAGGGCTCGCCGTGGTGCTGGCCGTCCCGTTGTTGGCCACCGTGTTCAGCCCACGTCGTTGGCGGGGTGAGCGGATGGTGGCGCTGTATGCCGGCGGACCACCACCGCAGGACGTGACACGGACCGCCCCACTGCCCGGCCCCGGCGGGTACGGCGACCCGGGCGGATACGGCGGCAACCCGGCCGGCGGATACGGCGGCAACGCCGGACCGCCGGCGTGGTCGGCCCAGCCGCCGACCGGCGATCCGGCTCGGACCATCGCGTTCCCGGCTGCCGCCAACCCGCCGCTGCGGCCAGCCCGATCGGCGACGGGTGCCGGCACCGACTCGGAGCACGACACGATGCGGCTGACCCCGCCGGGGCACCGGCGGGACGATCCGACCGTCGTACTGCCCCAGGCGTCGGCGTTCGCACCGCCCCGACCGGCGGTGACTGGCGGCGACCCGGACGAGACCACCCGGATCAGCCAACCGAGCACCACCGACCCGGACGAGACCACCCGGATCAGCCAGCCGGACCAGACAGAGCGGATCGACCAGGCCGACGAGACCACCCGGATCGTCCGGACGGCGGACGGCCCGGACGGTGGCGACGAAACCACGACGGTGCTGCCGGCCCGTCCCGACGACGCCGGAAAGTCCCAGAACTGAGGCCAGAGCTGGGCCGGACCCGGACCTCAGGTCCGGCCTCAGGTCAGGTCAGGGTGTCAGCAGCTGACGCGCCATCACGATCCGCTGCACCTGGTTCGTGCCCTCGTAGATCTGAGTGATCTTGGCGTCCCGCATCATCCGCTCGACCGGGTAGTCCCGGGTGTAGCCGTACCCGCCGAGCAGTTGCACCGCGTCGGTGGTGATCTCCATGGCCGCGTCGGAGGCGAAACACTTCGCCGCCGCCCCGAAGAAGGTCAGGTCGGCGTCGGCGCGCTCCGACCGGGCGGCGGCGGCGTAGGTGATCTGCCGGGCCGCCTCCAGCTTCATGCCCATCTCCGCGATCATGAACTGGACGCCCTGGAAGTCGGCGATCGGCTTGCCGAACTGCTGGCGCTCCCGCACGTACCCGCGGGCGAAGTCGAGCGCGCCCTGCGCGATGCCGACGGCCTGGGCGGCGATCGTCACCCGGGTGTGGTCCAGGGTGCGCATCGCGGTGGCGAACCCGGTGCCCGGCTCGCCGATCATCCGGTCCGCCGGAATCCGGACATTGTCCAGGTAGACCTCGCAGGTCGGTGACCCCTTGATGCCGAGTTTCTTCTCCGGTGCACCGAAGCTCACCCCGGGGTCGGACTTCTCCACGACGAACGCGGAGATCCCCCGTGACCGGGCACCCGGCTCGGTGACCGCGAAGACCGTGTAGTACTCCGAGACACCGGCGTTGGTGATCCACCGCTTCACCCCGTTGAGCACCCAGTGGTCGCCGTCGCGGACCGCGCGGGTGGTCATCGACGCCGCGTCGCTGCCCGCCTCCGGCTCGGACAGGCAGTACGAGAACATCGCCGCCCCGGACGCCACCGGCCGCAGATAGCGCTCCTTCAACTGCTCCGAGCCGGCCAGCAGCAGCGGCATCGTGCCGAGCTTGTTGACCGCCGGGATCAACGATGAGGATGCGCAGGCCCGCGCGACCTCCTCGATGACGATCGCGGTGGCGAGGGCGTCAGCACCCGCCCCGCCGTACTGCTCCGGGACGTGCGGGGCGTGGAAGTCCGCCGCCCGCAACGCGTCGTAGGACGCGGTGGGAAACTGTGCGGTTTCGTCGGCCTCGGCGGCGTTGGGGGCGACCTTCGCGTCGCACACCTCCCGTACCGCTTCCCGGATCGCCGTGTGCTCCTCTGGTAACTGATAGACATCGAACGCCGGCCCGGACGTCATCACGCCCTCCCTCGCCTGGAGTGTTCCCTCGATATCCTGCTCGAGTGCGAGGATACCGGCGAGTAACGCCGACGTCGGTCGCCCCCACCCAGCCATACGGACTATCGTCTGCCGGGCAGCCGATCGGCGGCTCTCAGCCGGGTCGGTCCCCACAGAAGCGGTATGCCGCGAACGTCAAAACCACGATGATTGGTGTCGAGCCCCCGGCACCGGACCACCGAGTGCGACGCGACCACAGCGCCGCCAGCGCGAGCGGAGAATCAAGGCGTGACCATCCCGTACCCGAACATCCAGCCCGTCCCGGCCATCGCGGCGGTGACCCCGCCGTCCGGTGCCCCCCGCCCGCGCCTGACCTTCCTCGGCACCGGCTACCTCGGCGCGACCTACGCCATCTGCTTCGCCGAACTCGGCTACGAGGTGATCGGCTACGACGTCGACGCCGACAAGATCGCCAAGCTGTCCGCAGGTGAGGTGCCCTTCCACGAGCCGGGTCTGGACGAGTTGCTCAAGCGGAGCCTGGCCGCCGGGCGGTTGCGGTTCACCACGGACATGGCCGCCACCGCCGATTTCGGCGACGTGCACTTCATCTGTGTGGGCACCCCGCAGCGGGCCGACGCGATGGGCGCGGACCTGTCCTACGTCGAGGCGGCGGTCACCGGCCTGGCCCAGCACCTGACCCGGAAGGCGTTGATCGTCGGCAAGTCCACCGTGCCGGTCGGCACCGCCGAGTGGATCGAGCAGCTGGTCGGCAAGCACGCCTCGGGCGACCTGGGCGTCGAGGTGGCGTGGAGTCCGGAGTTCCTGCAGGAGGGCTTTGCCGTCGAGGACGTGCTGCGGCCGAACCGGATCGTGGTCGGGGTACGCAGCGAGTGGGCCAACGGCATGCTGTACGCCGCGCACAAGGGGGTGTTCGACCTGGCCGCCACCGAGGACCGGGAGGTGCCGTTGGTGGTGACCGACTTCGCCACCGCCGAGCTGGTGAAGGTCGCGGCGAACGCGTTTCTGGCCACGAAGATCTCGTTCATCAACGCGATGGCCGAGGTGTGTGAGGTGGCCGGCGGCGACGTCACCCAGTTGGCCCGGGCGATCGGCTACGACCCGCGGATCGGTAACCGGTTCCTGCAGGCCGGGGTCGGGTTCGGTGGTGGCTGTCTGCCGAAGGACATCCGGGCGTTCCAGGCGCGGGCGCAGGAGCTCGGCGCGGGTGAGGCGTTGCGGTTCCTGCACGAGGTGGATCTGATCAACCAGCGGCGGCGGTCCCGGGTGGTGCAGCTGGCGGCCGAGCTGCTGGGCCGCCGGTCCGGGCCGGCCGGGCCGGATCTGTCCGGCACGACGGTGGCGGTGCTGGGGGCGACGTTCAAACCCAACTCCGACGACGTCCGCGACGCGCCGTCGCTCGCGGTGGCGGCGATGCTGGCCAAGACCGGCGCGCAGGTGCGGGTCTTCGACCCCGAGGGTACGGAGAACGCCCGGCGGGCACAGCCGGACCTGACCTACGTACCGTCGATGGTCGACGCGGTCCGCGACGCCGACCTGGTCTGCGTCCTGACCGAGTGGGCCGACTTCCGTAACGCCGACCCGGTGGCGTTGGGTGAGCTGGTCGCCGGCCGCCGGGTGATCGACGGCCGGAACTGCCTCGATTCGACGTTGTGGACCGGCGCCGGCTGGCAGTACCGCGGCATGGGCCGCCCCTGAGCCCGGCACCGCCCGCGCCGAACCGGCCGGTTGTGGGTCCGGGACGGACCCACGACCGGTTTTTCTCCGATCTCCACGCCGCCTGGGGCTGTTCAACAGTTGCTTGGTTTAGGCATGCTTCGTAGGAAGTGGTCCACAGTGTGGTCCGGGCGTGGAGGAGGGTGCCATGAGTACGCCGTACCGCTGCGCCTCGTGCGGGCGGACCGTGCCGGCGGCGGCGACCTGCCCCCGGTGCGGTGCCGAGCAGCCGCAGTTCGCTGAGGACCTGGCCCGCATCGAGCGGTCCATCGCCGAGATGAAGGCCCGCGAGCTCGCGCTGGCCAAAGAGCAGAAGCAGATGGCCAGCGATCTGCAGGCGGCGATCTTCCAGCGGGACATCCTGTCCACCGGCGGTGCCGCCGGTCGGCGTGGCCCGGGGCCCCGGGTCTCGGTCCGCCGCCGGGCCGGGCGTCGACCGCCGACCGCCGACCAGGGCACCGCCCCGCCGAAGTTCCCCCGGCAGAGCCCCAACCTGGCCGCTGACGACGACGCGCCACCGACCGGGCCGCCGCCGGGCTCTGAACCGCCCGGCTACCCGCCGGCCGCCGGTGGCGACGATCCGACCCAGGTCCTGTCGGCGGACGGCACCCGACCGGAGGCGTCCGCCCAGTCGATCCAGAACGTCCTGCTCGGCCTCGGCGCGCTGATGGCGGTGGTGGTGTTCGCCGCCGTCGCCAACAGCGCGTTGCCCGACGTCACCCGGCTGAGCGTGCTGTTCGCCGGCACGCTACTGCTGCTCGCGGCCCCGCCCGCGGTCGCCGCCCGCGGGCTCACCTCCACCGCGGAGACGATCGCCGCCGTGGCGCTGGTCCTCGTCCCGATCGACGGTTACGCGATCTGGGCGACCGACGCCGTCCGGGCCGGCCCGGTCAGCCCATCGGCGTTCGCCGGCCTCACCTTCGCCGTCACCGCGCTGGTCGCCGCCGGATACGCCGCCACGACCGGGCTGCGTCTGCCCCGGTACGGCATGGTGCTCGCGATCCAGCCGGTCGTGCCGCTGCTCGGTCAGGACCTGATCCGGGGGCCGGCCGGGTGGGCGTCGGCGCTCGCCGTGGTCGCCGTGCTCGATCTGCTGCTGGTCCGGCTGCTGAGCGGCTCCGGGCAGCTCGGCGCCAACTGGCGGTTCGGGTCGCCGACGGTGGCCCGACCCCGGCCGGACGTGCCGGCCGGGTCGGCCGGGTCGGCCGCGCCGGCCGGACCGGACAGCGGCAACCGGCCCGGCGACCGGGCCAGCGGGCCGGCCGGGCCGGCTCCGTCCGGCACCGGCTCCGACCGGCCGGAGAGCGCGCCGGAGGAGGCCGACGCCGTCGTCGCGGGCGAGCCTCCCGGTGGCGGCGACGGTCGCCGACAGCCGGGCTGGCTGCCGCCGGCACCCACTGCGGCCGTCCTCTGGCTACGCGACCTGATCTGGACCCTGCACGGGCTGGCCGTCACCGCCGCGCTGCTGTTCGCTGTGGTGGCGGTGCTGCGCGCCGACACGGTGCCCGCCACGCTGGTCGCGGCGGCGGTGCTGCTGATCGCCGCCGGGGTCGGGCTCGTCGGCGGATTCACCCTGGGCCACCCGCCGCTGCCGGACCTGGCCGCCGGCGTGTTCGCCCTGGCGGTCATCGGCGCGGCCAGCCGGGTCGCGGCGGTCGCCCTGCCGGGCCCGGCGCTGTTGTTGATCGCCGCCGTGGTCGCCGTCGCCGGGATCGGCGTACGGGCCCTGCCGGAGCAGGTCCGCCGTGGCCCGCAGCTCGCGGCGGCGGCCGCGTTGACCGTGCTCGGCGTACTCGTCGCCGGTGGCGCGCTGCGGGCGGCGCTGGCGCCGGTCCGCGCCGCGTTGCCCGCCTGGCAGGCCGACCTGGCCGGCTACCAGGAGAGCCTGGTCGACTACGCCGGGCCCGCCGACTGGCAGCTCGCCCTGGCCGCGCTGCTGATCACCATCGCGGCGGCGGTCGCCATGCCGGTCGAATGGCGCCGCGAGGCGACCGTCGTCGGCGTGACGCTGACCGCGCTGGCCGTACCGGCGTCCTTCGCCCTGCCCTGGTACGCCGCACCGTGGCTGCCGGTGCTCGCCGCCGTCGCGGTGGCCGGCACCGGTTTCCTCACCGACACCACCCGGGCCGCCCGGGTGCACGTGATCTGCGCGGCGGTGCTCGGCACCGCCGGTGCGGGTGCGGCGCTGGCCCGACCCGGCTCCACCGCTGCCGCCCTGCTGGTGCTGGCCGCCGCCGGCGTACTGATCGCGGTAGCCGGGACGCTGCCGGAGGTACGCCGCCGGCCCGCCGGGGACGCGGTCGGGGGTTGGGCCGCCGGCGGGGCCGCGTTCGCCCTGCCCGGTGGGGTGGCGGCGTTCGTCACCGCTCTGGTATCGCCGCCGGGGCCGACCGCGCTGGCCGTCCAGGAGACGACCGCCCCGATCCTGGCCGCCGGTTTCCTCGCGGTCTGCGGCACGCTCGGCTACTCGGCGCTGGCGCAGGTGGCGGAACGGCAGATTCCCCGACCGTTGACCATCGGCACCGGGCTGGGGGCGCTCGCGGTCACCGCCGCGGCGTTCGGCTCGCCCGGCGCGGCCATCGCCGACGTGTGGGTCGCCGTCGGGCTGCTGGTCGCCGCGGGGCTGCTGCTCATGGCGCCTTCGATCGACGCCGGCCGGCGGGCGGACCGGCTGCTCGACGGCCCCGACTACGCCGCGGCGGCGGCCACCGCCGCGCTGGTCGGCACGCTGGCCAGGGTCAGCGCGATCGTGGTACCCGGCACCGAACTGGTGGCCAGCGCGGCGCTGACCCTGCTGGTGGCGGTCGCCGTACGCGCCCTGCCCGAGCACTGGCGGCGCGGACCGGTCCTGGGCACCGCGGTCAGCGGTGGGGTCATCGCCGTCCTCGCCGGCTACACGGCGGTCGCCGGCGGCGTCCAGGCACTGGCCACTCCGGGCCAGCTCTGGCAGGCGGACCTGACCGCCTGGTCCACCGAGGTCGCCGCCAACTCCTGGCAGGTGCCGCTGGCCCTGGTGCTGCTCGCGCTGGCCGCCGCCGTCGCGCTGCCCCGGCCCTGGTCGTTCCACGCCGCCGGCGTGCTGGTCGCGCTCGCCACCGTCGGCACCCCGGCGGCGCTCGGCCTGCCCTGGTGGTCGCCGATCGTGGTCGGCTGCCTGGTCGCGATCGGGTACGGGATCGTCTCGGTGGCCGCCAACGATCCGCAGGCGGCCACCGCCCGGGCCGGCGTCGCCGTGGCGGTCGCCCTGTACGCCATCGGCGCCAGCCTGGTCCGTCCGTGGACCACCGCCGCCGCGCTCGGTGTCGTGGTGCTGACCTGCGTGGTGGTGGCGGTACTCGCCCGGGTCGTCGCCACCGTGACGCTGGCCGACCAATCTGCTCAGGCCGACCAGGCTGACCAGGTCGACCAGGCAGGTACCGGGCCGCCCGTCCCCGACCGGGAGTCGATGCCGGCGCACCTGGCGAAGATCGGTGGCGCGGCGACCGGGGCCGCGCTGCTGGCACTGCCCGGAGCGGTCGCCGCGCTGGCCGCCGCGCTCGGCTGGACCACGGAGATCGTGCTGACCGGGGCGTTGGCCGCCTCAGCGCTCGGCGTCGCCGTGCTGGCCATGGTCCGCCGCCGGGTCCCGCACTACCTGCCGTACGCCACCGTCGGGTTGGCCGCCGGCGCGACGGTCACCGCCCTCGCCTCGCTCCCGACCAGCCTGCCGACCGGCATGTACGCCGCCGGAGCCGCACTGCTCGGCGTACTCGCCGAACTGCTCCGGGCCGCCACCCCACCGCCGGTGGACCTGTCCCGGCCGAGTCGCCGATGGTCCGGGCTCGGCGGCCGGTGGAGCCAGCCGGGGCCGCTGGAGATCGGCCAGGAGTGGGCGATCAGCCCGGTCAAGGGTGCGCTGGCGGCCGCCGCGCTGCCCACCGCGCTGGCCGTCGCGGCGGTGGCACCGACGCTGACCGCCGCACTGGTCGAGCCGTACCGCACCCTGACCGCGATCTGGCAGGGACCACCGGCCGGGCTGCTCGATCCGCCGGCCGCCGCCGTGGACCCGACCAACGTGCTCGCGGCGCTGCTACTCACCGTCGCGGCGGCGCTGGCCGCGACCGGGTTCAACACCGGCCAGCCGGGCCAGGCGGTTCCGGTGGTACTGCCCGGCGTGGCGATCACCCTGCTGATCACCCCGATGTCGTTCGGCGTCGGCTGGCCGGCGGGCACCATGGCGGCGCTGCTGGTCTTCGCGGTCGCCATGGTCGGGCTGGCGTTGACCGAACCGCCGCCGGACACCGAGCGGCACCGGCCGCTGCGCATCGCCCGCCGGCTGCTGTTCCTGATCGGCCTCGCCGCCGGTGGCGCCGGACTCGCCGGGGCGCTGGCCAACGACCAACTGACCGTCTTCACGCTGGGCAGCTCGGTGTGCGTCGGAGCGGTGTCCGCGTACGCCGGACGCAGCCAGCCGGCCCGGATCCTCGGCTGGCTGTTCGCCTCGGTGATGGCGCAGATGTTCGTGCTGACCATGGGCCTCGTCGCCGGCCTTCCGCCGAGCTGGTCGGCGTTCGGCGTACTCGCCGTCGGTGCCGGCCTGCTGTTGTCCGCGACCCGGCTGCCCCGGCTCAGTCACCCCGAGGCGGTACGCGAGGCGGCGGTGGTCGAGTGGAGCAGCTACGCGGCCGCACTGCTCGCGCTGGCCCTGGCGTACGACTCGGCCGCGCATCTGGCCGGGCTGCTGGCCGCCTGGGGTGCGGTGCTCGGGGTGACGGCCACCCGGCCTGGCCGCCGTGCGATGGAGCGCCGGGTGCTGTTCTGGCTGGCGGTCGGCTGCGAGATCACCGCCTGGTGGATGCTGATGCGGATCACCGATGTGGCGCTCACCGAGGCGTACACCTTGCCGTTCGCCGTCCTCGCCCTGCTAGTCGGGGTGCTCGAGCTGCGGCACCGGCCGGACCTGAGCAGTTGGACGGCGTACGGGCCGGCACTGGCTGCGGCGTTCCTGCCCACCCTGGTCCTGGTGATCAGCTCGGGGGAGAACAGTTTCCGGCAGGTCCTGTTGCTGCTCGGTGCGGTCGGCACCCTGCTGGTCGGGGCGATGAGTCAGCAGCAGGCCCCGGTGGTGGTCGGTACGGTGGTCAGCGCGGTGACCGCGTTGCACGCGTTGACCTTCTTCGGGCCGTGGCTGGTGCTGATCCCGGTCGGTCTGGTGCTGCTGGCGCTCGGGGCCAGCAGCGAGTGGCGCCGGCAGACCCAGGAGCGGGTGCGGGGCGCCCTGCGCGGCATGCGCTGAGGCCGCTCGGGGTTAGGCGGTACCGCCGGCTGACGCCTGCAGCGCGGCGTCCTTCGTGGCGACCAGCTCGACCAGCTCCTGCTGGTAGGCGAGCATCCGGGCGCGCAGCCCCGGGTCGGTGGCGGCGAGGATCCGCACCGCCAGCAGACCGGCGTTGCGGGCGCCACCGATCGACACCGTGGCCACCGGCACGCCCGCCGGCATCTGCACGATCGACAGCAGCGAGTCCATCCCGTCCAGGTGCTTCAACGGCACCGGCACCCCGATCACCGGCAGCGGCGTCGCCGAGGCGACCATGCCCGGCAGGTGCGCCGCGCCGCCCGCCCCGGCGATGATCACCTGGAGGCCACGGTCGGCGGCGGTGCCGGCATAGTCGAGCATGCCGTGCGGGGTGCGGTGCGCCGAAATCACCCGCACCTCGTGCTCGACGTCGAACTCGGCGAGAGCCTCGGCGGCGGCCCGCATCGTCGGCCAGTCCGAGTCGCTGCCCATGATGACGCCGATCATCGACCCTCCTGTAGCCAGCGGGCGGCCCGGGCGGCCCGATTCCGGACGTCGGTGAGGTCCTCGCCGAGCACCGTCACGTGGCCGATCTTGCGGCCCGGCCGGACCTGTTTGCCGTACAGGTGGACCTTGGCGCCGGGGTCGGTCGCGAACAGGTGGTGCAGCCGCTCGTCGATGCCCATCCCGCCGTCCGCGCCGCCCAGCACGTTGGCCATCACCACCGCCGGGGCGGTCAGCCCGGTGTCACCCATCGGATAGTCCAGGACCGCCCGCAGATGCTGCTCGAACTGGGAGGTACGGGCCCCCTCGATGGTCCAGTGCCCGGAATTGTGCGGCCGCATCGCCAGCTCGTTGACCACCAGGCCACCGCCACCGGTCACCTCGAACAGCTCCACCGCCAGCAGCCCGACCACGTCGAGCGCGCTGGCCAGGTCGATGGCCAGCTGCTGGGCCGCCAGGGCGAGCGGCTGCGGCAGGGCCGGCGCGGGCGCCAGCACCTCGACACAGATGCCGTCCCGTTGCACGGTCTCCACCACCGGGTAGACCGCCAGCTGACCGAACGGCGAGCGGGCCACCTGCACCGCCAGCTCGCGGACCAGCTTCACCCGCTCCTCGGCGATCAGCTCCACCGCCGGGTCGGCCGACGGGCCGGCCGGGTCGAGCCCAGCGGCGACCAGCTCGTCCGGCGTGTCCAGCAACCACACCCCGCGGCCGTCGTAGCCGCCGCGCGCGGTCTTGACCACCACCGGCCAGCCGACCTCGGCGCCGAACTCGGCCAGCTCGTCGACCGAGCCGATCCGCCGCCAGCGCGGCACCGGGGCACCCAGCTCGGTCAGCCGCTGCCGCATCACCGCCTTGTCCTGGGCACAGCGCAGCGCGTCGGCCCCCGGGTACAGGCGCACGCCGTCGGCGGCCAGCGCCCGGATGTGCTCGCCCGGCACGTGCTCGTGGTCGAAGGTGACAACGTCGCAGCCCTTGGCGAAGGTACGCAGCGCGGCGAGGTCGGTGTGCTCGCCGTACTGCACGTCGGCGGCGACCAGGGCGGCGCCGTCCTCCGGCGTACGGGCCAGCACGCGCAGCGACTGGCCGAGCGCGATCGCGGCCTGATGGGTCATCCGGGCGAGCTGCCCACCACCCACCATGCCGACGACGGGCAGTCCGGTACGGGTATCCATGGCGGCGACAGCCTAACCCAGCTGCGCGACCAGGTCCGCGACGGAGGTGACCGGCCGGTCGCAGACGAAGCCCCGGCAGACGTACGCGGTCGACGCCCCGCCGATCATCGGCCGGTCCGCCAGCAGCGGTACGCCGGCCTGGTCGGGACGGCCGGCCACCACCACCGCACCGGGCGGCGCGTGCCGCCGCGCCGCCCGTAGCAGCGGGTCACCGGTCGGGTCCTCGGTGACCACGGCGATCTCGTACGGACCGGACAGCAACGCCTCGCCGACGGCGGCGGCGTAGCCGGTGAACCGGGCATGCCGGGCGACCACCGGCGCGACGGTGGCCAGCGCGGCCTCGGCGGCGGCCCGGTACTGCGGGGCGCCGCGCAGCGCCGCGTACCCGGTGAGCGCGGCGGCGGTGGCCGACAGCCCGGACGCGGTGGCGTTGTCGGTCGGGTCCGCCGGCCGGGCGACCAGCTGTTCGGCGTCGTCGGCGGTGTCGTAGAAGCCGCCGTTGTCGGCGGCGAACCGGGCCAACGCGACGTCCAGCAGCTCGCCGGCGAGGTCCAGCCATCGACGTTCCCCGGTGAGCTGGTGCAGCGAGCAGAACGCCTCGGCGAGGCAGCCGTAGTCCTCCAGCACCCCGTCGGGCGCGCCGACCAGACCGTCCCGGGAGACTCGGCGCAGCCGCCCGCCGACCAGGTGGGTACGGGCCAGATGCGCACCGGTCGCGACCGCCAACTCGGTGGCCAGCTCGACGTCGCCGTCGGTGCCGGCCGCGGCACCGGTCTCGTCGGCACCGGTCTCGTCGGCACCGGTCTCGTCGGCACCGGTCTCGTCGGCACCGCTCAGGGCATCGGCGGTGGTGGCGAACTCGACCAACGCGGTGACCGCCAGGCCGTTCCAGGCGGTCACCACCTTGTCGTCGCGGGCCGGCTGCGGCCGGCCCGACCGGGCCCGACGCAGCGCCGCCCGGACCCGGTCCAGCTGCTCCGGCGGCGTGTCGTCGACGTCGCGGGCCAGGCGCAGCACGCTGGTGCCGTGTTCGAAGGTGCCGTCGCCGGTCACCCCGTACAGGTCGGCCGCCCACCGGCCGTCGGCCTCGCCGAGGACCTCGATCAGCTGCTGCGGCGTCCACACGTAGCTGGCGCCTTCGACCCCGCCGGTGTCGGCGTCCAACGCGGAGGCGAACCCGCCACCGGGTACGGCGAGCGCCTCGGCGAGGAAACGGACCGTCTCCCGGGCGATCCGACCGGCCATCCGGTCGCCGGTGAGCCGCCACAGCAGCGTGTAGACCCGCAGCAGCAGCGCGTTGTCGTAGAGCATCTTCTCGAAGTGCGGCACCGTCCAGGTGCCGTCCACCGCGTACCGGGCGAAGCCCCCGGCGAGTTGGTCGTAGATGCCGCCCCGGGCCATCGCCTCGCAGGTGTGCTGGACGATCTCCAGGCTGTCGGCGGCGCCGGTGCGTTGATGATGCCGCAGCAGGAAGAGCAGGCTGAGATGCGGGGGGAACTTCGGCGCCCCGCCGAACCCGCCGTGCGTCGGGTCGTACTCCTTGCCCAGCGTCGCTGCGGCGGCGTCGAGCAGGTCGGCGGTCAACGGCGTGGTCGCCCCGCCGACCGCCTGCGCGCCGCCGACCGCCTCGGCCACCGCGGCCCCCTGGCGCAGCACGGCGTCGCGCTGGTCGCGCCAGGCGGCACCGACCGAGTGGAGCAGCCGGACGAAGTTCGCCTGCGGGAAGTAGGTCCCGCAGAAGAACGGGGTGCCGTCGGCGGTGGCGAACACGGTCATCGGCCAGCCGCCGTGACCGGTCATCGCCTGGGTCGCGGCCAGGTAGACCGCGTCCACGTCGGGGCGTTCCTCCCGGTCCACTTTGATCGCGACGAAGTTGTCGTTGATCAGCTGCCCGACCGCGTCGTCCTCGAACGACTCGTGCGCCATCACGTGGCACCAGTGGCAGGCCGCGTACCCGACCGAGATCAGCACCGGCACGTCCCGGCGGCGGGCCTCGTCGAACGCCTCCGGGCACCACGGCCACCAGTCGACCGGGTTGTCGGCATGCTGCTGCAGGTACGGGCTGGTCGCCTCACCGAGCCGGTTCACGCTGAGTCGCTCCTCGGGGTCGTGGCACGACTCCGACGGTGTGGGGTCGCACGTTCCGACCATAGCCAGTCGGTGGGCGGCTCACCGCCGGGTCGGCAGCGGAACGTCCGGGTATCGCAGCGCGGTGAGGCCCGCCTCGGCGGCGGCCTGGACGTTCTCCGGGCGGTCGTCGACGAAGGTGACCCGGTCGGCAGGCGCGCCGAGCCGGCGCAGCAGCGCCGCGAAGATCGCCGGATCGGGTTTGGTCAACGCCAGCCGGCAGCTGAACAGCCGGTGGTGGAACACCGCCGCCCAGTCGGCCGAGTCGATCGCCGTGGCGATGGACTCGGGAGCGTTGGACAGCAGCGCCAGGCCGTGTCCGTCGGCGGCAAGGCCGGTGACGAGTTCGACGGTACGCGGATTCAGCTGCGACCAGCTGGCGATGTCGGCCCGGTCCAGCTCGGCCACGAGCGGATCGTCGGCGGACAGCGGCCGACCGACCACGTGGCTCCAGTAGCGGTCGGCCGGCCAGCCGGCGTCGTAGGCGTCCCGGTGCCGCCAGTACCCCTCGTCGAAGGTGGCCTGCGGCAGGCCGGCCAGCTGGGCCATGGCGGCCACCGCGGCCGACGGCTGCGGCAGCGAGATGACCTGGCCGTAGTCGAAGACCAGCCAGTCCCGGACGGCACCGCTGGGCCCGCCGGTCACGACGCACCGTCCGCGCGCAGCGGGTAGATCTGGGCCTGCGCGGAGTCCGCCAGGGACCGGAGCACCGCGAGCACCTTGTCGGCGGGCATCGGCTTGAAGAAGTGGTAGCCCTGGGCGGCGGCGCAGCCGAGGGCGGCCAGAGTGGCCCGCTGGTCGGCGGTCTCCACCCCCTCGGCGACCACCCGCAGGCCCATCTCCCGGCCCAGCCGGACGGTGTGTCGCACGATGGCGGCGTCGCGTGGCGAGTCGGCCATCCGGACCACGAAGGACCGGTCGACCTTCAACTCGTCGACGGTGACCCGGGTCAGGAAGGCCAGCGAGGAGAACCCCGTGCCGAAGTCGTCGACGGCGAGCTGGACGCCCATCTCCCGGAGGCTGGCCAGAACCTCGTCGATGATCTCCAACTCGCTCATCACCACTGTCTCGGTGATCTCCAGCACCAACCGGTGGGCCGGGACCTGGTGGCGGCGCAGCAGCTCGCCGATCTCGGCCGGCAACTGCGGGTCGAGCAGGCTCCGGGCCGAGATGTTGACCGAGATCGGTACGTCGATGCCGTGCGCCGCCCACTCGGCGGCGGCCGACAACGCCCGGTCGACGACGTACCGGGTGAACGGGGCGAGCAGTTCACTGCCCTCGACCGCTCTGACGAAGTGGACCGGGGTGAGCCGGCCGCGGCGCGGATGCCGCCACCGGATCAGCGCCTCCACCCCGGTCGGCCCGCCGGTGGCGAGGTCGACCGCCGGTTGCAGGGCCAGTTCGAGCTGGTCGTCGACGTCCAGCGCGGCGCGCAGTTCGGCCAACAGTGCCAACTGGTCGGTGTTGGCGGCGTCCTTCGCGCTGTCGTAGCCGGCGACGCTACCGCCGATCGCCTTCGCCTGGCTCATCGCGATGTTCGCCCGGCGGAGCAGTTCGTTCATGTCGGCGGTGCCGGCACCGGCGACCACCACGCCGAGTGCGCCTTCGACCGACATCCGCACGCCGGCGACCTCGGTCGGCTCGGCCAGCATCGCGGTGATCTCGCGGGCCCGGCGCATCGCCACCCCGGTCGGCGAGGTCCGCTCGACGCAACCGGCCGCCGCCGGGCTCAGCGAGGTCAGGAGCAGGGCGAACTCGTCGTTGCCGAGTCGGCCGAGCAGCTCGCCGGGGCGGAGTCGGTCGCTGAGCCGCCGGGCGGCGGACTGCAGCAGCTCGTCGCCTGCGGCGTTGCCCAGGGTGTCGTTGACCTCTTTGAAGCCCTTGATGTCGAGCAGCAGCAGAGCGACCGGATGATCGTGCTCCAGCCGGTGCAGTGCGGCGTCCCCCTTGGTGAGCAGCGCCGCCCGGTTGAGCAGCTCGGTCACCGGATCGTGCATGGACCGGTGCATGGTCCGGTCGGTGAGGTGGCGCAGTGCCCGCTCGGTCGCCGCGTCGTGCAGGGCTGCGGCGAGCGCGTCGCCGAAGGCGGAGAGCGCGTTGCGGTCCCGGGACCTCGGCATGGTGCTGACCGGCAGGTGGATCCGCAGCTCACCGACGCCGGTCCGGCCGACCGTGAGCGGGTGGACGAGCATCTGGTCGGTGGCGTCGTCCGCGACGTCCTCAGCCGCCGCGACGGGGTCGACGGGATCGGCCGGCGGCTCCGACCGGCGCAACCCGCCGTCGGCGTCGCCGACGTAGCGCCACAGCCTGCCGTCGACCTGCCGCACGTCGATCTCGACCCGCTCGGCACCGAACAGGGCCAACCCGCCGGCAACTCCGGCGCCGACGACGGCCGGCTCGTCGAGCTGGTTGAGCGCCCGGGTCGCCCGGGCGAACTCCTGCCAGGCCCGACGCTCGTCCTCGATCCGCAACCGGTGGCCGTAGGTCTGCTGCAGCAGCCACAGCACCGGGGGCAGCAGCAGCAGCCAACGCGGATCGTGACCGAGCATCCCGACCGTGACCAGCCCGACCAGGACGTTGCCGACGAACATCAGCAGCTTGTTGCGCAGCGCGTGCAGCAGGGTGGCACCGAACGGCCGGCCGTGCCGCAGCGACAGGGCGACCGTGGCGAGGGCGGCGGTGATCAGCAGATAGACCAGCCCGCCGAGGAGCATGGCGGCGGCGAGCAGTGGGGTGAGCTGCTGGGCGTACGGGTCGGCGACCGCCCGGGCGGCGACGCCGGCCGCCGCGACGGCGACGGTCAACGACGCGGTGACCCGGAGGATCTCCGGCACGGTACGGGGCTCGGAGAAGATCGACAGCAGGGTCCAGGCGATGCCCACGCCGACTGCGGCGGCGGCCGGCAGCCAGCCGGCCGGGAGGACGTAGAGCCCGACGATGAGGGCGGCCTCGCCCCAGGTGAAGCTGACCGTGCCGGTCCCGATGCGGAACCGCAGTCGGGCGAGTTGCGCGACGCCGAGCAGCGCCGCGACGATCGCGAATCCGGCCAGGGGCGGGAGCGCCGACGCCTGCGGGGCCGACCCGGTGAGCAGCCCGATGGCGATGGTGGCGACGGCAGCCACCAGGACGGCGACGGTGAAGACGGGCAGCCGCCACTGGCCCCCGCCGTCCAGGGTTTCGGTCGTCGCCTGGTGCGCGGTCGCAGCCGGTTCCGGCCGCGCCGGCGTCACGGGTCACCCCCGGTGACCGCCGGGCCGTGGACCGACGCCCGGCGCGGACGACCGACCATGATGAGCATCCCTCGCGTCCGTTCCGTACGACCAGGGACGACAGCTGTGCGATCCATGGTCGCCCCTTTCCGCGCGCGGTCGGAGGAACTGAAGGTCCCCGGCGGAAGGCTAAGCCAAAGCCGATTCCGGCAACAGGGGCCACTGGGCCGGTTTACCGGCGGAGGCCCACTGGAGGGGAGAAAAGTCCCTGGTGAGAGCGCCTGTAAGCGCTTACAAAGGGGATCCGGGACGCGAGTCGCCTTCTGTCGGATCAAGGACATTGCGTTCGGCCGCCGCCGACCCGCTGCCCGACGCCGCGTCGTCGAACCGCTCGGGCAGCCGACGCAGCCGGGCGTTCATGTTCCTGATCAGAAACACCGTCGCGGCGGCGAGCACCAGGAGCAGGAACAGCCCCATCGGCCCGGCCAGACCACCGCTGCGGGTGTCCCCGAAGTTGTTCACCGCCAGGACATGGACAGCACTCAGCACGATCGGACCCCTCTGCGTCGCTGACGTCGACTACACGTTACGCCCGGCGGATCAGGAGTGGCCGAGCCCCTCGCGAATCCCGGCAAACAGGTCGGATTCCGGCTTCGGGCTATCGACGAACGACCGGACCAACTCGAAATCCTCGGTCGGCCAGGCCTGCCGCTGCACCTCCATCGGCACCTGGAACCAGAAGCCGTCCGGATCGACCTGGGTGGCGTGCGCGCGCAGCGCGTCGTCGCGGACCGGGAAGTAGTCTGCGCAGTCGACCCGGGTGGTGATCCGGTCGCCCTTGTCCGGGCGCTCCTCCCACCGGTCCATCCACTCCTGGTACGGCGACTCCCGACCGATCGCGAGCATCCCCTCGTGCAGCGCGAGAATCCGCGCCTTGGTGAAGCTCATGCAGTAGTACAGCTTCAACGGCTGCCACGGCTCGCCACCGACACCCGGGTAGCGGGCCGGGTCACCGGCCGCCTCGAACGCGGCGACGCTCACCCGGTTGCACATGATGTGGTCCGGGTGCGGATAACCGCCGTCCTCGTCGTAGGTGGTCACCACGTGCGGACGGAACTCCCGCATCAACCGCACCAGCGGCCCGGCCGCCTCCTCCAGCGGCTCCAGGGCGAAACACCCGTCCGGCAGCGGCGGCAGCGGATCGCCCTCGGGCAGACCCGAGTCGACGAAGCCCAACCAGGCCTGCTCGACGCCGAGGATCGCCCGGGCGGCGTCCATCTCGGCCCGGCGGATCTCGGCGATGTTCTCCCACACGTCCGGCCGGTCGAGTTTCGGGTTCAGCACACTGCCCCGCTCCCCGCCGGTGCAGGTCACCACCAGCACCTGGGCACCTTCCGCGACGTACCGGGCCATCGTCGCGGCACCCTTGCTGGACTCGTCGTCAGGATGGGCGTGCACCGCCATCAGACGCAGTTGCTCAGCCAACGAAAACGCTCCCTCATCCCGTGCCTGACATCCCCTGCCGGCGGCGTCCGGACCCGGCTGCGACAATGGGGCCCGTCGACCATTCTCGCCGACCCCACCGACACGTCCGCCAAGGAGTTCCGTCCCGGGTGACCGACACGTCCGCCACAACCGCACCGACCGCCGTCATGTTCCCACCCGGGCGGTACGGACGGCGACGCGCGCCCCGAGCGCGCCGGCCGTGGCTCGTCGCGCTGCTCACGGCGGTGGCGGTCCTGGTCGGGACGGCGGTCGCCGGCCGGCTCTACACGCTGTACGGCGACCCGCTGCACCAGCCCGAGGTGATCACCTACACCGAGGCCACCGAGGACGGGATCACCATCGACTTCGCCGTCACGGTGCCCCCCGGCGGTGCGACGACCTGCCTGGTCAGGGCCCGGTCGCGGGACGGGGCGGAGGTGGGCCGGTCCGAGGTGACCGTCCGGGCCGAACCGGGCGAACGACACGTCCGCACCACGTACCGGCTGGCCACCGAAGGGGTCGCGTTCCTGGGCGAGGTGCCACGTTGCCGACCCGCCGCCTGACCAGCCGACCGTGACCCTCGCCACACCCGCCGAGGCGGGTGGCGATCCGGCGGCCGGCACACCCGGGCCGTTGCAACCCCGGCACCTCGGTGCGGATCGCTGGTACGTTGGTAGTTCGACCTCGACCGCCCGCAAGCCCACAAGGAGATCGTCTGTGTCCACGACCGACCGCGAGGCGCCCACCACCTGGCTGTCCCAGGACGCTTACGACCGGCTCCAGGCCGAGCTCAACGAGCTGATCGCCGGACGGACGGCGATGGCCGCCGAGATCAATGCCCGTCGGGAGGAAGGCGACCTGCGGGAGAACGGCGGCTACCATGCCGCCCGCGAGGAGCAGGGCAAGCAGGAGGCCCGGATCCGCTACCTGCAGGAGCTGCTGCGTACCGCCAAGGTCGGCGAGGCACCGGACGCGGACAGCGTCGCGCCCGGCACGGTCGTCACGATCCACTTTGACGACGACCCCGCCGACACCGAGACCTTCCTGCTCGGCTCCCGGGAGATCTCCTCGACGACCGAGCTGACCGTCTACAGCCCGGAGTCCGCGCTCGGTCAGGCCATCCTGGGCAGCCGACAGGGTCAGACGGTGACCTACACCGCGCCGAGCGGCGCGGACATCAAGGTCACTGTCGACAAGTTCGAGCCCTTCGCCGGCTGAGTTTGCGGCCGCCGCAGCGGCGGTGGGTCCGTCGGCAGCGGTGGGCCAGTCAGCGAGGGTGGGTCAGTCAGCGGCGGCGAACGTTACCTGGTAGCCGCGATCACGGAGCACCTCGACCAGCTCGGTCGAGTGCTCCGGGCCGCGGGTCTCTACCGACAGGCCGACCTGGACCTCACCCAACCGCAGATGCGGGTTGCGCCGCTGATGATCGACGTCGACCACGTTCGCCCGCTGCTCGGCGATCAGCGCCAGCAGCGCGGCCAGCTCACCGGGCCGGTCGCCGCACCGTACGGTGAACCGCAGGTACCGGCCGGCGGCGGCCAGGCCGTACTCGATCACCCGCAGCAGCAGCAACGGGTCGATGTTGCCGCCGGAGAGCACCGCGACCGTCGGGGTGGCCGGCCGGACCGCGCCGGACAACAGCGCTGCCACGGCGGCCGAACCGGCCGGTTCGACCACCTGCTTGCCCCGCTCCAGCAGCATCAGCAGTGCCCGCGACAGGTCCTCCTCGGAGACCGTCACGATCTCGTCGACCAACTTGCTGACGTGCGCGAACGTCAGGTCACCGGGGCGTCCCACGGCGATGCCGTCGGCGATCGTCCGGTAGTCGGCCAACCGCACCGGGGCACCGGCGGCCAGCGACGGTGGGTACGCGGCCGCGCTGTCCGCCTGTACGCCGATCACCCGTACGTCCGGGCGCAGCGCCTTGACCGCTACCGCGATCCCGGAGATCAACCCGCCGCCACCCACCGAAGTGACGATGGTGGCGACCTCCGGGCACTGCTCCAGGATCTCCAGCGCCACGGTGCCCTGACCGGCGATGACGTCCGGATGGTCGAACGGGTGGATGAGCACCGCGCCGGTACGGTCGGCGAACTCCCGGGCTGCGTCCAACGCCTCGTCCACGGTGGTGCCGGCGAACTCGACCTCGGCACCGTACCCTCTGGTCGCGGCGACCTTCGGCAGCGGCGCGCCGGTCGGCATGAACACCGTCGCGCCGATGTCGAGCAGCCCGGCGGCGAGTGCCACGCCCTGGGCGTGGTTGCCGGCGCTGGCCGCGACCACCCCGCGCCGCCGCTGCCGCTCGGTCAGCCGGGAGATTCGCAGGTACGCGCCCCGCACCTTGTAGGAGCCGGCCCGCTGCAGGTTCTCGCACTTCAACCAGACCGGCCCGCCGAGCAGTGCGGTCAACGGGCGGGACGGCTCCAGCGGAGTCACCCGTACCACGTCCGCCAGGACGTCCCGGGCGGCGAGGACGTCCGGCAGTCCGACCAGTTCCGTCATCGGATTCCTTCCGTGGATACTCCGGCCTTCAGGCCGGGGAGGAAACGGAACCCCTGCGGAGCAGGGCAGGGAAAGCCGATCCGCCGCCAGGGCGGATCGGCGTCCACCCCACACGCGACCCCACGGCTCACGACCGAATCGTTAGACTGTGGACTGTGTCCAGGACCGTGAAGCGGGCGTTCAGGTACCGCTTCCACCCCACCCCCGGGCAGGCCGCCGAGCTCGCCCGGACGTTCGGTTGTGTCCGGCTGGTCTACAACATGGCCCTGGCCGCCCGCACCGAGGCGTGGACCCTGCGTCGGGAACGGGTCACCTACAACGCCACGTCGGCGATGCTCACCGGGTGGAAGAAGACCGACGACCTCGCCTTCCTCAACGACGTCTCCTGCGTCCCGTTGCAGCAGGCGCTGCGGCACCTGCAGACCGCGTTCGCCAACTTCTTCGCCAGACGCGCCCGGTACCCGACGTTCAAGTCGAGGAAGCGGTCGCGGCGGTCGGCGGAGTACACCGCCAGCGCGTTCCGGTGGCGCGACGGCCGCCTCACCCTCGCCAAGATGTCCGAACCGTTGGACATCGTGTGGTCCCGACCGCTCCCGCAGGGCGCGGCGCCGTCGACGGTGACCGTGTCGCAGGACCCGGCGGGCCGCTGGTTCGTCTCCCTGCTCTGCGACGACCGGATCGAACCGGCCCCGGCCACCACCGCCGTGGTGGGGGTCGACGCCGGCCTCGACAGCCTGTTCACCCTGTCCACCGGGGAGAAGATCCCCAACCCGAGGCACGAACGCCGTGACCGCGATCGGCTGGCCCGGGCCCAGCGGAACCTCGCGCGTAAGGCCAAAGGTTCGGCGAACCGGGCGAAGGCCCGGTTGGCGGTGGCCCGGGTTCATGCCCGGATCGCCGACCGCCGCCGCGATCACCTGCACAAGTTGACCACTCGGCTCGTTCGTGAAACCCAAACGATCGTGATCGAGGACCTGACCGTCGGCAACATGACGGCCAACCACCGTCTGGCCCGCGCCGTATCCGACGCGGGCTGGCGGCAGTTCCGCAGCATGCTGGAGTACAAGACGCGCTGGTACGGCCGCGATCTGGTGGTCGTGGACCGCTGGTTCCCGTCGACCCGACTGTGCTCCGCGTGTGGCGTACTGGCCGAGCGGATGCCGTTGGCGGTCCGGTCGTGGGCCTGCCGGTGCGGGCAGGCCCATGACCGGGACGTGAACGCGGCACGGAACATTCTCGCGGAGGGGCTCTCCGTGATTGCCTGTGGAGGCGGTGTAAGACCTCACCGGGAGTCCTCCTCTCGGACGGGGCGGTCGTCGGTGAAGCAGGAACCCCCTGGGGCGACCCAGGGAATCCCCGCCCCTTCAAGGCGGGGAGGATTGTCAAACCGGGCTGTCCACTCTCGGCCATGACGGGGCGTGCCGGGGCCACGACGCCATCATCTCCAGCTGGCCGGCGACGGCGAGCAGCAGCAGCTCCGAGCCGGGCGGCCCGACCAGCTGGACCCCGACCGGCAGGCCGTCCGGGCGCAGCCCGGCCGGCGCCACCAACGCGGGCAGTCCGGCCATGTTCCACGGCGCGGCGTACGGGGCGTACCGCACGCAGCTCCACATGTTCGCCGCCCAGGACCGGCGCGCCCAGCCGGTCGCGGCCGGCGGGGTGCTGGCCAGCGCCGGGGTCAGCAGCACGTCGGCGCGCTGATCGGTGAAGAACCCGGTCATCCGGTCCCGCCAGGCGGTCCGGTCGGCCTCCCGCACGTACCCGCGTCGTTGTGCCCACCGGCCGAGCGCGACATGCCGGCGGGTCCGTGGCTGCAGGTCCCGGCCGCCGGCCCGGCCGGCGGCGGCGTCCTCGGCCGCGGCGGCGAACCAGGTGGACAGTCCCCGCAGCCCCAGCGAGGCCGGATAGTGCAGCTCGGTGCCGACCACATCGTGGCCGGCCTCGGTGAGCCGGCGCGACGTCGCCGCCACCGCGTCCCGGTTGGCCGCGTCGGCCCGCAGCCCCGCCACCGGCGAGGTGAGCGAGACCGCCACCCGCAGCCGGCCCGGCTGGACCAGCTTCTCCGGTCGTCGGCCGGCGAGCACCGCGAAGCCGGTTGCGGCGTCCGCCACGCAGGTCGTCAGGATGCCGTGCTCGGTGAGGCCGAACCAGTCCTCGGTGCCGAGCTGTCGCGGAACCACGTCGCGGCCCGGTTTGAGCCCGAGCAGGCCGCAGCAGGCAGCCGGGATCCGGATCGAGCCGAATCCGTCGTTGCCGTGTGCGATCGGCACCATGCCGCTGGCCACCGCGGCCGCCGCGCCACCGGAGGAACCGCCCGGGGTGCGCGACAGCTGCCAGGGGTTGCGGCTGGTTGCCGTTGCGTCGTCGGTGGTCGCCCAGAGCCCGAGCTCCGGCATCCGGGTGACCCCGACGACGACCGCGCCGGCACCGCGCATCCGGCGGACGATCTCGTGGTCGTGTTCGGCGACCGGGGTCCGCGCGGCGGCCGATCCGCGCCAGGTCGGCAGCCCGGCGACCGGGGTGTTCTCCTTGATCGCCACCGGCACCCCGGCCAGCGGCAGGTTCGCCAGGTCCTCCTGCTCGTCGACCTTCTCCGCTTCGACGATGGCCTCGCCGCCACGGACCGCTCGGAAGGCGGACAGCTCCGGGTCGGCCCGGGCGATGTGGTCGAGATGGTCGGCAACGACCCGGGTCGCCGAGGTGTCACCCCGGCGTACGGCCCGGGCGATCTGCCGGGCGGTGGTCCCGACCCAGGTCGGTACGATGTCGTGCACGGCACCTCCAGGCAGCCGGTACGCGGTTCGCGTCGCTGTGCGGACCCGTCGCCGGACCCGCCCGGGTGTCGGGCCGGCCCGGGGTGGGCCCGCCCGTCGGATCTCGCCGACGGATCCTCAGCCGAGCGCCTGATCCAGGTCGGCCAGCAGGTCGTCCACGGTTTCGATTCCGACAGACAGTCGCACGAGATCGCCGGGGACTTCAAGAGGCGAGCCGGCGGCGCTCGCGTGGGTCATCCGTCCAGGATGTTCGATCAACGATTCGACCCCGCCGAGCGATTCGGCGAGTACGAACAGTCGGGCCCGGTTGCAGATCCGCACCGCTTCCGCCTCACCGCCGGCCGCCCGGAACGAAACCATCCCACCGAACCGGCGCATCTGCTTGGCCGCCGTCTCATGGCCGGGGTGGTCGCGGTGTCCGGGGTAGAGCACCTGGCGTACCGCCGGGTGGTGGTCGAGGAATTCGACGATCCGCTCGGCGTTGTCGCAGTGCCGTTCCATCCGTACGCCCAGGGTCTTGATTCCGCGCAGGGTGAGCCAGGCGTCGAAGGGCCCGTTGACCGCGCCCATGGCGTTCTGGTGGAAGGCCAGCTCGGCGGCGAGCTCCGGATCGTCGGTGACCAGCGCGCCACCGACCACGTCGGAGTGTCCACCGAGATATTTGGTGGTGGAGTGGACCACCACGTCGGCGCCGAGCGCCAGCGGCTGCTGCAGGTACGGCGAGGCGAAGGTGTTGTCCACCACGAGCCGCGCCGCGACGTCACGGGCCAGGGCGGCCAGCCCGGCGATGTCGGCGATGCCGAGCAGCGGGTTCGTCGGGGTCTCCGCCCAGATCATCCGGGTACGACCGGGTTGTACCGCTGCCCGGACCGCGTCGACGTCGGAGATCCGCGCGGCGGTCCAGGCCAGTCCCCAACGCTCGGCGACCTTGGCGAACAGGCGGAACGTGCCGCCGTACGCGTCGTCCGGAATGATCACGTGGTCGCCGGGCCGGCAGACGGTACGCATCAGCGTGTCCTCAGCCGCCAGACCACTGGCGAAGGCGAGCCCGACCCGGCCCCCCTCGATCGCGGCCAGGCATTCCTGCAGCGCGTCCCGGGTCGGGTTGGCCGACCGGCTGTACTCGTACCCGGCCCGGGGCGCGCCCACCTCGTCCTGGGCGTACGTGCTGGTCTGGTAGATCGGCGGCACGACCGCTCCGGTCCGGGCCTCCGGCTCCTGCCCGGCGTGGATGGCGACCGTGTCGAACCCGTATGTCATGGCACGAGGCTAGGCCATCGGTCCGAGCGCCACCGCCGGTGGGACGGATGCCCGCCCGACCTGCGGGTACCCCGGCGGGAACTAGCTGGCCCCCGCCGGTGTTGTCCGAGAGGCCACGAACGAGAGGAGTCGCACGGTGTTCTTGCGACCGATGAAAGCGAATCTGCCCGAACCGGGGCAGGCCCTGCCCGGCCGGGACCGGCCGATGCCGGTGGCGGACCGGCACGCGGTGCTCGGTACGCCGCTGACCGGCCCGTGGCCGGCCGGTACCCGGGTGGCGGTCTTCGGGATGGGCTGCTTCTGGGGGGCCGAACGGCTGTTCTGGCGACTGCCCGGGGTCGTGTCGACCTCGGTCGGGTACGCCGGCGGCGAGACGCCGAACCCCACGTACGAGGAGGTGTGCTCCGGCGGGACGGGGCACGCCGAGGTCGTCCAGGTGGTTTACGACCCGGCCCGGATCGGCTACGCCGACCTGCTGAAGGTGTTCTGGGAGAACCACGACCCGACGCAGGGCATGCGCCAGGGCAACGACGTCGGTACGCAGTACCGGTCGACGATCTACACCACCGATGCCGAGCAGGCGACCGAGGCCGCCGATTCCCGGGCCGCGTTCGCTCCGGTGGTGGCCGCGGCCGGCCGGGACGGGATCACCACGGAGATCCGGCCGCTCGGCGAGTACTACTACGCCGAGGGCTACCACCAGCAGTACCTGCACAAGAATCCGGGCGGCTACTGCAACCACGGGCCGAACGGGATGACCTGCCCGGTGGGCGTCGCGCGCAGCGCCGACTGACCCGGAACCGGCCCGTCGCCGATACCGACCTGGAGGCTGGCCGTCGCCGATCAGGCGGCGGCCCGCTCCACCTCCCGCAGCATCAACCGCAGCGACTGGCTGTGCTTGGCCGGTGGCAGACTCGCCAGTGCCGACCGGGCGTACCGCAGCCCTTCGACGCGGTCACCCGACTTGACCAGCATCAGCCCCCGGTGCAGCTCGATGTGGGTGGCGAACCGGGCCAGGCTGGCCGGCCGGGTCCGGTCCGCCCACTCCTGGGCGTCGACCGCAGCCGGGTCGCCGAGGCGGGCGAGCAGCATGCTGGTGAAGGTCGCCATCCGCCACTCGGGCACGGCGAAGTCGGAGATCTGCTCGGCGGAGCAGGTCTGATCGAAGACCCGGCGGGCCGCGTCCAGATGCGCCAGCGCGGCGGTACGGTCGCCACGGACGCCGGCGACGTGCGCCTTGGCCATCAACGCGTTGAGCCGCCCGAGCGACGGTCGGTCGGTCAACGTGAGGGCCTGGTCGGCCAGGTCCTGCGCGACCGCGAGGGCGGCACCCTCGTAGCCGAGGGCGAGCGCGGCGCGGCCCCGGACCCAGACCCGCACGCTCCGGTCGCCGCTGCGGTCCGCGCTGACCGCGGCCAACCGGTACCACCGGACGGCTTCCTGCGCCTCCCCGGTGGTCTTGCCGTAGACGCTGAGGAAGCGGGCGGCCAGTCCCCACATCACCGGGGACCCGAGTTGCTGCTGCAGCACGACGAGGTCGCTGGCGAGCCGGTCCTGCAGCTCACCGGCTCCGACGGACATGTAGTCGCGCCCGAGATTGCCGGCCCGCTCCTGCCACTGCTCCTCGGCCGCCGGGTCGCCGAGCGCCGCAGTGAAGCCGCGGTGGATCAACTCGGAGACGGCGGCCGGTGCCACCACCGCGGCGGCGAGCCCGGTGATCAGGCCCCGACGTTGCATATGGTCCCCCAAGACCTGCTCGTAGGCGGTCACCACGTCGGCCGTCGCTGTCCGCCGCCCCGCCTCGACGTTCGACAGATGACCCTTGCTGAAGTGGCTCAGCGCGGCCATTTTCGCCAGGCTGACACCAGCGGATTCCCGGGCCTTCCTCAGGGTCTCACCCGTATCGCTCATATTCCGCCTGCCTACCTGTATTGAAGACCTGCTGAAAACCCAGCCGCGCTTTTCCTGACCTTCGACTGCCCCTGACGCTATTGGTCAGAGGCCGCGGGGATGGCGCGTGGACGCGTTGGACCGAACCTCCACCGACTCGGCGTAACGGCCCGCCGACCTCGCGGCCCATCGACCAGCATGCCAGCGACAGGCCACCATGTACACCAACGTTCCAGGGGTAGGTACACCATCCGGCAAAGACGATGGCAGATGTCGGCCGTGCTGGACAAGTCCGAGCAGACTTCATCCGATCTTCAGTGGCGCGATACCCGAGGCCAGACGAGACTAAGACCATAATCAATCATTGTCATTAACCACTCAAAGTAAGGGCAAGGTAACCATTCGTCACCTTCGGGTAGTGGGCCAGCCGGGTGCGACCGACCGCCGGTTCCACCGACCGGACTGGCCCGCGAGCCGTGCCGACGGTCGACGCCGGCACCCCGGCCAAGCAGTCCACGCCGGCACCCCGGCCAGGCAGTCCACGCCGTCGCCCCGGTCGGCGGAAAAATCGTTGCCGGCGGCCGTAGCGGCCGGCTAGCGTGGCCGTACACGGGAAAGGAGGTGGTCCAGCGTTGTATAGCTATAGGACTCGTGAGGTGGCTGCCCGCTAGCCGCTGTCCTTGACAGCTCCGATCGTCGAGACCGTGTGGCAGCGGTGCGGCGAATCCACGACAGCCACCCGACCCCCGGGGTGCCGGCCCAGTCCAGCCGGCCCGCGTCGAAGACGCGGAAGCCCCGGGGGTCGTTTCATGCCGGTAGGCTCGGCCGGGTGGCGGTCACCCTGCGCACGGCCATCCTCGACGACATCGCCCCGGTCGGTCACCTGCACCACCGGTCCCGGCTCAGCGCGTACCAGGGCATGGTGCCGGATGCCGCGCTGGACACCTACGGGGCGGACGCCGCGGCGCGGTGGTGGGTCGAGCGGTGGAGCCACGAACGTGACACGCACCGGCTGACGGTCGCCGAACACCAGGGGCGGCTGATCGGGTTCACCTACGTCGGCCCGCACGAGGACGGCGAGCCGGCCACCGGTGAGCTGTATGCGATCCACGTCGATCCCGGGCACCAGGGCCGCGGCGTCGGCCGGGCGTTGATCCGCGACGCGCTCGACACGATGCGCGAGCGCCGGTGCCGTCGGGCGGTGCTCTGGGTGTACGCGGCCAACCACCGGGCCCGAGACTTCTACGAAGCGGGTGGCTGGCGCCCGGACGGGGTCGGCCGGGACGGCTGGCTCGGGCCGGTGCCGACTCCGCAGTTGCGCTACGCGCTCGACCTCACGGTCGCCGCAGCTGAGCCGGCGACCCCGGCCGCCGCACAGGGCTGACCGCCACCGGGCTGAGCGCCGCGCCGCCACACAGGGCTTGACGGCCGGGCGAGAGTACGGGACCGCTGCTGCGGGGGTTCCGTCCAGCCCCGCACTCTCGCCCGGCACTGCCCGCCCTAACCGGGGGAAAACGCCTGGCCGAAGGCGCTCAACCGGCGGAGGCGTGCCGGTTGATCGGCGTGGGCGGGCAACAGTGCGGGACCCCGGGATGCTGGCGGGCGCCCAGGGTCACCGCGGTGGTGAAGCACCATGGTCGCCTGCCCCGGTGGCGAACCGTGCCGGGGCAGCGCTTCCATGGCCCTAGTCAACCCCAGCTACCAGCGATCAACCGGACACAATGTGCGACTATCGGCCGGACTTTCCCAGATGTGCCAGCAGGTCCTGACGGGTGATCACTCCACGTGGTTTGCCGTCGACCAGCACCAGGGCGGCGTCGGTGCCGGCCAGCAGCGCCACCGCCTCGCGTACCGGCTGGCCACCGCCCACCATGGGCAGCGGCTGCGCCATGTGCCGCTCGATCGTGTCGTGCAGCTGCGCCTTGCCGCTGAACAGCGCGTCCAGCAGATCCCGTTCGGCGATCGACCCGGCCACCTCGCCGGTCACCACCGGCGGCTCAGCCTTGAGCACCGGCAGCTGCGAGATGCCGTACTCGCGCATGTAGTCGACCGCGTCGCGGATCGTCTCGGTCGGGTGCACGTGCACCAGCTCCGGCAGGCCGCCCGGCTTCGCCGCCAGCACGTCACCGACGGTCGGTTCAGCCGCCTCGACCCCCAGAAACCCGTACCTGGCCATCCACTCGTCGTTGAAGATCTTCGACAGGTAGCCACGTCCGCCGTCCGGCAGCAGCACCACCACCACGTCGTCCGGCCCGGCCCGGCGGGCCACCCGCAGCGCCGCCGCGACGGCCATCCCGCACGAGCCACCGACCAGCAACCCTTCCTCCCGGGCCAGCCGGCGGGTCAACTCGAACGACTCCTGGTCGGAGACCTCCACGATCTCGTCACAGACCGACCGGTCGTAGGTCTGCGGCCAGAAGTCCTCCCCCACCCCTTCGACCAGGTACGGCCGCCCTGACCCGCCGGAGTAGACCGAGCCCTCCGGGTCGGCGCCGACCACCCGCACCGCGCCGCCGGACACCTCCTTCAGATAGCGGCCCACCCCGGAGATCGTCCCTCCGGTGCCTACCCCGGCGACGAAATGGGTGATCCGCCCCTCGGTCTGTGTCCACAGCTCCGGCCCGGTGCCTTCGTAGTGCGACTGCGGATTCGCCGGGTTCGCGTACTGGTCCGGCTTCCACGCGCCGGGGATCTCCGCCGCCAGTCGGTCGGACACCTGGTAGTACGAGCGGGGGTCCTCCGGCGCGACCGCCGTCGGGCAGACGACCACCTCGGCACCGTACGCCCGGAGCACGTTCTGCTTGTCCTCGCTGACCTTGTCTGGGCAGACGAAGACACACGAATAGCCGCGCAGCTGCGCGACCAACGCCAGACCGACGCCGGTGTTTCCACTGGTCGGCTCGACGATCGTGCCACCGGGACGGAGCAGCCCGGCCTGTTCGGCGGCCTCGACCATCCGCAGCGCGATCCGGTCCTTCACCGAGCCGCCCGGGTTGAAGTACTCGACCTTGGCCAGCACCGTCGCGGAGATCCCCGCGGTGACGTTGCGCAGCCGCACCAGCGGGGTGTCGCCGATGAGATCGACAACGCTGTCGTGGTAACGCACCTCGTTGTGCCCTTCTGCTGACGCCGGCAAGGCGCCATCGTCGGGTTGAGGTCGTCAGCCGACAACAGCCCGCTGCCGGCGGTGGAGTATGTCGGGGTCAGCCTACTGGTGCACGGCCGGTCAGCCGACCACCTGACCGGGCACCACCGACTCGCGCCGGGCCTCCCAGTCCAGGAAGCGTTCGGTCTCGGCGAGCACGCTGCCAGCGAGCCAGGTCACCACGAGCGCGTCGTCGACGATGCCGAGCATCAGCAGCATCGCCTCCGGCACCAGGTCGAACGGGGACGCGACGTAGGCCACGGCCGCGGTCATCAACGCCAGCCGCAGGCCGCCGTCGTAGTCGCCGCGCATCGTGGCCCGGATCATCCGGGGCAGCGCCGCCAACCGCCGCCCCAGCGAGGGACCACCGCGGGTGCCCGCGGTCAGTGCCCGCCCCAGCGCCGCGAACGCCGCCGCCCGCTTGAGTGTCCTGGCCATCGCGGCCACCTCCTCGTCACCGGGCCTGCCGGATGTGTGTGTGCCCACCGGCCGCCGACCGTACCCCGGTCGTCGACCCGTGGTGCCCTGCCCTCCATGATGCCCGGGATCGGCAACTGTCGCCGGACACGCGTCCCCAGGCCGGTGGACCCCGGCCAGAATCGGGCTGAGCCCGGCACCGCGGGCCGAGATAATCTCGAAAGACCTAGCACGACGGCAGCAGCGGATCGCAGTCGGGGGGCGCGATGGGCACGGGTGGCGCGGGGACACGTCCGACCGACTGGACCGTGGCTACGCGGGCCGTCCGGCTGGCGGCGTTCGGAGCAGGTGCCGCCGCAGCGGCCGCGGTAGCCACCGCCGGCACCCTCTACGGGCAGGCCAAGCAGGCCCGGCGGATCATCCCGCTGGCCGAGGCGCCACCGCCACGCGGCGACGGGGTGTACGGTTCCCGGCTGCCCGGGCCGCCGCTGACCCTGGTGGTGCTCGGCGACTCGTCGGCCGCCGGCTACGGCGTGCACCGCCCCCGGGAGACCATCGGCGCGCTGCTGGCCACCGGCATCTCCCGCCGGCAGCGGCGACCGGTCCGGCTGCACCGGCTGGCGGTGGTGGGTGCCCGGTCGGTCGGCCTGGTCCCGCAGGTGGAGGCGGCGCTGGAGCTGCGACCGGACCTCGCGGTCATCCTGATCGGCGGCAACGACGTCACCCACCGCACCCCGCCGGAGGTCGCGGTCGGGCACCTCGTCGACGCGGTACGGCAACTGCGCGCAGCCGGGGCCGAGGTGGTCGTCGGCACCTGCCCGGACCTGGGCGCGATCAAGCCGATCAAACCGCCGCTGCGCTGGCTGGCCCGTCGGTGGAGCCGACAACTCGCCGCGGCGCAGACCGTCGCGGTGGTCGAGGCCGGCGGCTGGACGGTCTCCCTCGGCGACCTGCTCGGTCCACGGTTCGCCGCCGAACCGGGCCGGCTCTACTCCTGGGACCGGTTCCACCCCTCGGCAGAGGGGTACGCCATGGCCGCCGCCGTCCTGCTGCCGGCGGCACTCGGCGCGCTCGGTGCCAGCACCGCCTCGCGTGGTGGCGTCGCCGGCCGGGAGAAGGTGCGGACGCTGCCCCAGGCCGCGCACGAGGCCGTCCGCCACGCCGGCACCGAGGTCCGCGGCACCCGGGTGGCCGGCCGGGAACGCGGTCCGGCCGGCCGCTGGGCCCGGCTGCGCCGTAGGCCGAGGTTCGCCGGCCGATCCTGGCAGACCGCGGCGCTCACCTGGTTGTTCGGTCCGCCGGGCGGCGATCGGGACGGCGACCACCGCAAGTCGGCCGTATCCTCCGATCAGCGGGTGGGCCTGTCCACCGCCGGACCGCAGGACTGAGCCGTGCGCGACCGCAACCGTACCGACGGAAGGTGACCGCCGTGACGTCGAGAAACATCGCTGTACGGATGGGCCAGGTCACCGCCGCCGCGGTCGTCGCCGGCGCGGTGGGCAGCGCCGCGCTGCTGGTCGGGGAGGCGGTGCTGGCCCGTCACCGCCGGTACGCCCAGCCGGAGCTGGGCCTGGCCGTACGGGTGGCGCTCGGTCCGGCCGGCGGTGCGCCGCTGCGGCTGGTGCTGCTCGGCGACTCGGTGACCCTCGGAGTGGGGGTGGACCGGGTGGCCGACACGGTCGGCGGCCAGTTGGCCCGACTGCTCGCCGAGCACGAGGGCGGTTCGGCGGTCACCGGGCGCCGGGTCCTGCTGTCCAGCGTCGGTGTGGCCGGCTCCCGCTCACGGGACCTGGCCACCCAGGTCGCCCGGGCGCTGCTGGGCGAACGACCGGACGTCGCGGTCGTTTTGATCGGCACCAACGACGCGGCCGCACTGCGTCGGCCCGGCGAGTCGGCGGTTCATCTCGCCGCAGCGGTACGCCGGCTACGTGGCGCCGGGACGGAGGTGGTGGTCGGCACCTGCCCGGATCTCGGCGCCGCCCGGGCGATCGCGCCGCCGCTGCGTCAGCTCGCCGGGCTGCTCGGGCGGCGGACCGCCCGGGCCCAGGCCCGCGCCGGCCGGGACGCCGGCGCCAGGGTGGTCGACCTGGCCGGCGAGACCGGGGCGGTGTTCCGTGCCGACCCCAACACCTACTGCCATGACGGCTACCACCCGTCGGCCGACGGGTACCGGATCTGGGCGCACGCGCTGCTTCCGGCGGTACTCGCGGCGGCGAACACTGCCCCGCACCGCTGACCCACCGCGTACCACTAGACCGCACCGGCCTGGGCCAGGCGTCGGTCGACGGGGCCGTTGCCGGTGGCTCCGGTGGCGGGTCAGAGCGTATCGAGCCGGCCGGTGGGGATCAGGACGTTTCGAGCCGGCCGCGCAGCCGCCGCGCCGCAGCCGCCGCCGATTCCAGCGCCGCAGGGTCGGGTGCCGCCCGGATCAGGTCGGCGGCGACCACCCGCAACTGGTCGGGCAGCGCGGTGTCCCGGCTCAGCCGGGGTACCTGCCGGCCGGGCCGCCCTTCGGCGGCCGCGCCCAAGTCGGCAAGGTACTGCACCAGGTCGTGGAACTCGTCCGCTCGGTGGCCGTCACCCGCCGCCCATCGGGGCTGTTCCCAGTGGGCCACCTGCCGGACCAGGAGGTCGACCAGGCGGGTCAGGTGCGCTGCGGCCACCGCCGCAGTCTAGTGCCGGCGACGACAGCCGCGCCGCGCCGACAGTACGGCGCGGCGCGGACGGGGACGGTCAGCGGACGGACGGTCAGTCGTCGCCCTGCAAGAAGCTGAGCAGGCGCAGGATCTCGATGTAGAGCCAGATCAGGCTGACCAGGATGCCGAACGCCGCGGTCCAGGAGTAGCGCTGCGGCAGGCCGAGCCGGACGCCCTCCTCGACCTCGTGGAAGCTCAACACGAAGCTCAGCGAGGCGACCACGATGCAGATGAGGCTGAAGATGATGGCGACCGGACCGCCACTACGCAGCCCGGTGTCGACGCCGAAGAGCGACAACACCAGGTTGATCATCATGACCGCGAAGACACCGACCATCGCGGCGATCAGGCCACGGGTGAACTTCGGGGTGGCCCGGATGACCTTCATCTTGTAGAGGGCGGCCATCAGGAAGAAGACGCCGAAGGTGGCTACCACCGCCTGCAGGACGATGCCCTGGTAGCCGGCGACCACCTCGAAGAACTTGCTGACCAGGCCGACGAAGACACCCTCGACGACGGCGTAGGTGACCACCAGCGCCGGGTTCGCGACCCGGGAGAACGAGATGACCAGCCCCAGTACCAGGCCGACGATCGCGGCGCCGATCCAGGCGCCGAACAGCAGCGAGTCGGGGACCAGGATCCAGGCCGCCGCCGCCGACAGCCCGGTGATGCCGAGCAGGGTTACGGTCTTGACGACGACGTCGTCGACCGTCATCGGCGCGACGGTGGGTGGCGCGGCCGGGTGACCGGCCTGCGTCGGATATGGCTGCCCGGTGCCGGGCTGCCCGTAGGGACCGGCAGGGGCGTACCCGGTGGCCCGCTCCCGCTCGGCCGCCTGGCCGAGCCGAGCCAGGACCGGGTTGGATGTCTTCACTGTCCAGCCTCCCTCAGGGGGTTGTCACACGATGGTGTGAGGTCAAGGGTAGACGGCTCGATCGACGCTGTGCAGGACCGCCGGTCACCGGCGGACTCGGTCCGGTGGAACGGGCGGACTCCGGCCGGTGGCACCAGGCCTCGAAACGGCACCAGGTGACACCGAGGTACCCGGGGCGGGAATCGAACCCGCACGCTTTTCAGCAGCCGCTTTTAAGGCAGCCGTGTCTGCCATTCCACCACCCGGGCCGGCGGGTCGGCCGGGCTGCGCCCGGTCGGACCGATCGCCGACACGCCACGCGCTGGTACGCGACGGCAGATGTCACGGTAGCGGGTCGCGCCCAGCCGGACGCAGCCCGGCCGGCCCACGGCACTAGGGTGCGAACCGTGAGCCGCTCAGCAACCGCAGCGCAGGACACCGGCCCCGTTCCGCCCCGGCCCGGCGGACCCTCGACGGCTGGCTCCCGGTGGTCCCGGATCGCCGCGGCGGCTCGCGGACACCGGGTGGACGCCGTCGTGTGCCTGTTCTTCGTCCTGTTCGCCGGCGTGCTGACCCACCGGCTCTGGCCCGCACCCGGTGCCCACCTGCTGGCCTTCAACCCGGAGGACCAGACCCTGTACGAGTGGTTCCTGGCCAGCGACGCGCGGCTGCTGTTCGGCGACTTCGGCCTGCTCAGTGACCGGTTGAACGCCCCCGACGGGGTGAATCTGATGGCCAACACGACGGTCATCGCGCTCGGCTTTTTGATGGCCCCGGTCACCGTGCTCTTCGGTGCCCCGGTGAGCTTCGCGCTGCTGGTCGCCGGCAACCTGGCCGCCAGCGCGATCGCGTTCTACTTCCTGTTCTCCCGGCCCCTCGGCGCGCACCGGCTGGCCGCCGCGACCGGCGGCGCGTTCTGCGGGTTCGCCCCCGGGATGGTCTCGCAGAGCAACAGCCACCTGCACATGACCGCGCTGTGGCTGATCCCGGTCATGATGTGGCTGCTCATCCGGATCATGCGGGCCGCCGACCCCACCGGCTCGACACCCGACGGGCGGATCCTCGGGCCGGCCGGCCGGCCCGACCGCCGCCGGATCGTCACCTCCGGCGGCTGGCTCGGGCTGGTCGTCGCGGTCCAGGTGTTCGTCGGCGAGGAGGTACTCTTCCTCACCGCGGTCACGCTGATCATCATGGCGGCGGCGTTCGCCGCGACCAGACCCCGGTACGCGTGGCGGATCCTGCCGAACTTCGTCGCCGGGATGCTGGTCGCCGTGGCCGTCGGCGTGGTGCTGCTCGGGTATCCGCTGTGGTTCCAGTTCGCCGGGCCGCAGAGCGTCTCCGACGGCGTGTTCGACCCGGCGTACTTCTCGGCCGATCTGGCCAGCTGGCCGGCGGTGTCCGAGCTGTCGGTGGCCGGTTCGGCGGCCGCCGCCGAGCTGACCACCGGACCGGCCGAGTACAACACTTTCCTCGGCTGGCCGCTGGTGCTGGTCACGGCCGCCGCCACCGGCTGGTTGATCCGGCGGCCGGTGGTCGTCGCCTGCGCCGCCGGGACGCTGCTGATGGCGGGGCTCTCACTCGGCCCACGGATCGTCGTCGACGGCGCCAAGTCCGACGTCCCGGGGCCGTACGCCCTGCTCGACGGGATGCCGGTGGTGGACGGGGCGCTGCCGATGCGGTTCGCCCTCGCGGTGATCCCGTTGATCGCCGTCATCCTGACCCTCGCCGTCGACCGGGCGTTGCGGCTCGGCCGGCGACCGGCCCGGCTGGCCGTCCCAGCCGTCGTCGCAGTGGCGCTGATCCCGGTCGTGCCGGCCCCGCTGCCGGCGATGGACCGCGACCCGTTGCCGGAGTTCATCGTCGGCGGTCACTGGCGGAGCTGCGTACCGTCCGGCGGCGTGCTGGTGCCGGTGCCGCCCGCCACCCCGCCGCAGCCGTGGCCGATGGCCTGGGCCACCGCGACCACGGTCGACTTCGGCATGCCGGAAGGGTTCTTCATCGGCCCGTACGCCCCGGGGGGCGACGCCTCGATGGGCACGTTCAAGCTGCCGACGTCGAAGATCCTCGCCGAGGTGGCCCGGACCGGCGAGGTGCCGGAGATCACCGACGAGGAACGCGCCCGGGCCCGTCGTGACCTGGCCCGTTGGGGTGCCGACTGCGTGGTGCTGGTGGACGACACCACGCACGCTGCCGAGCTGCGGCAGACCACCGAGGACCTGCTCGGGCCGGGCCAGCGGGTGGCCGACGCCTGGACCTGGCCGGTCAGCTGACCCGGGCCGGCGCGGCTCCTGGCTGGTCGAGCTGCGGGGTCGCCCCGAGGAACTCCTCGCGCGGGTCGTGCAGCTGCCCGAGCGCCACCACCTCCCGCTTGAGCACCAGCGCGAGCGTCCAGTCGACGATCACCCGCACCTTGCGGTTCAGCGACGGGATCCGGCTCATGTGGTACGTACGGTGCATGAACCAGGCCGGCAGCCCGGTCATCTTGATCCCGTACACCTGGGCGACGCCCTTGTGCAGGCCGAGGCTGGCCACGCTGCCGGCGTGCTTGTGCCGGTACTCGACCGGCTGCTGCCCACGGACCACCGCCAGGATGTTGTCGGCCATCGTCCGGGCCTGGCGCACCGCGTGCTGGGCGCTCGGCGAGCAGTACGCCCCGGGCGGGCCGGTCAGGTCCGGCACCGCGGCGCAGTCACCGGCGCTCCACGCGCCGTCGACCGTCCGGTCGCCGTCGACGACCTGCAGCGTCGGCCGGCAGCTGATCCGCCGCCGCTCGTCGCGGGGCAGATCGGTGGCGTCGAGCATCGGCGACGGTTTGACCCCGGCGGTCCAGACGATCGTGTCGGCCGGGAAGCTGTCGCCGTCGGAGAGCCGCACCAGCCCGTCGACGCAGGACTCCAGCCGGGTGTCCAACCGGATGTCCATCCCCCGCTTGACCAGCTGCTGCACCGTGTAGGCGCCCATGTCCCGGTCGACCTCGGGCAGCACCCGCTGGGTCGCCTCGACAAGCACCCAGCGCATGTCCGTCGGCTTCAGCTCGGGGTAGTAGCGCAGCGCGTCCCGGGCCATGTCCTCCATCTCGGCCAGCGCCTCGATGCCGGCGTAGCCGCCACCGACGAAGACGAACGTCAACGCGGTCCGGCGGACCTGCTCGTCGGCGGTCGCCGCTGCCACGTCGAGCCGTTCCAGGACGTGGTTGCGCAGGTAGATCGCCTCGCCGATGGTCTTGAACCCGATGCCGTGCTCACGCAGACCGGGGATCGGCAGGGTGCGGGACACCGAACCGGGAGCGACGATCACATGGTCGTAGCTGATCTCCCGGGGCGGGCCGACGATAGGTTGCACCTCGGCGACCTTGCGGGCGTGCTCGATCCTGGTCACCGCTCCGGCGATCACGTGGCAGCGGCGCAGCTCCCGGCGCAGCGGCACGACGGAGTGCCGGGGTGAGATGTTGCCCGCCGACGCCTCCGGCAGGAACGGCTGGTAGGTCATGTGCGGCTGCGGGTCGACCACGATCACCTCGACCTCGACCCGACGCATCTTGCGGGACAGGCGCAGGGCGGCGTAGAGACCGACATGCCCGGCACCGACGACAAGGATCCGTTGCCTGTTCACGTACCCCATCTTCCTCCCGGTTGCCTCTTGACGCCGCCTCGAAAGCCAGATATGTGACCGAGCACGCCCGTGTGAGCCGCCGCACGCCGGCCGGTCAGCGGCGCCGGCCCAGGGCGGCGAGCAGGGCGACCGCGCCGACCGCCACCGCCAAGCCGGCCAGCACCGCGAGCAGGAAAGGCTGACCGGCGGTCCGGCCGGCGGCGGTGATCAGCAGCACCACCAGCACCGCCGAGGCGAGCAGCACCGCCGCCACCCGGGTCGACCAGCGCACCACGACCTCGGGGGCCAGCACCACGTCGTACGGCACGGCGGCGGCCAGCGCGGCGAGACTGTGGGTCAGGTACAGCAGCGCGCCGACCGCCAACAGCCGCCACAGCTGCACCGGGGTCCCGTACCCGGTGGTGGCGAGCACCCAGCCGCCGATCCCGACCAGGATCGTCACCGCCGGCGCATGCCCGCGCGGCGCCAACGCCGGCAGCAGCGCGACGGCGAGCAGCGCCGGGCCGGCCCGGCCGAGGAAGACTTCGGCCGGGTACGCGAGCCCGAACGCGAGCAGCGCGGTGACCGCCACCACGCCCCGCAGCAGCACCGGCGCGAGGGTGACCCGGGTGAATCCGGTGCGCACCGCCGCCACCCGGTCCCGGATCGCGGTGATCATCGCAGCACCGCCTTCGGCGCCGACGCCAGCCGGGCCACGTCCCGCAGCACCTGGTCGAGGCTTCCAGCCCCGGCCCAGTTCACCACCGGTACGCCGTGTTCACGCAACTGTCCGACGGTGTTCTCCCGGTCCAGCCGCCACAGCCGGTACGCCACCTCGGTCCACTGGCCCTGCCGGGGCGGCGGCGCCACCGTGGTGGGCAGCGTGTCGACGGCGACGACGATCCGCCCCGAGCGGGCCATCCGGGCCAGCATCTCCGCCGAACGCGGGTCCACCAGTGGGGTCAGCACCACGACCAGCGCGTCCGAGGAGAGCAGTTGGGGGCCGAAGACCTGGTCGTACGGTTCGTACGGGGTGGGCCGCACCTCGACGTCGAGCAGCCACTCCAGGACCGTCAGGTACTGCCGGCGGCCGGTGGCCGGGCGGAGCCGGCGGGCCGTCGGCCCATACTCCAGCATCGACACCCGGTCACCGCGGTGCAGATAGTGTTCGGCGATCGCGGCCGCCGCCCGGACCGTGGTGTCCAGCACCGACGCACCGCCGGACACCCCACCGGAGCGGCCGACCTCGGTGAGGACGTCGAGCAGCAGCACCACCTCGGCGTCGCGGTCGGACAGGGTCGCCGCGACGTGCAGTTGTCGGGCCCGCAGCGACACCCGCCAGTCGATGCGGCGCAGCCGGTCGCCGGGGCCGAAGATGCGCACCCCGGCCAGTTCACCGCCCTCCCCCGGCCGGCGGGAGCGGTGCCCGCCGACCAGCCCGGCGGCGCGGGGCATCGCCTCGTCGGCGTTGAACGGGTCGATCACCGGGTAGACCGGCACCCGGACCGGTTCGGCGACCACCGGCCGGCAGGACAGCAGCCCGTCGCAGGAGATCGCCCGCGCGGCGACCGGTCCGACCGGCTGCCGGCCCCAGCGCAGCGCCACCCCGGACAGTTCGAAACCGGCCGCCGAGCCGGTCGGCACCGCCAGGCCGAACGGGCGGTCCGGCACTCCACCACTGGGACGGGGACGGGCCGCCGCCGCCAACCGTTCGAGTACCAGCAGTTGGCCACCACCGGCGGGCGGGTCGGTGGACGGGTCGCCCGGATCCGCGGCCCGTCCGCCACCGGAACGGCCGCCGTCGAGCGGAATCGGCGCCAGCACCCCGACCTCGTCGATGCGCAGCCACGGCGACACCAGCGCGCGTACCACGACCAGGTCGTAGTCGGCGTCGGCCGGGTTGGCTGCGGCGGCCCGGGCACCGACCTGGCCGCCCTCGACGAGGTTGGCGTCGACCGCCCCGAGGTCCAGCACCGGCGCGGCGACCGGCCGACGGCGCAGCGCGTACGCGGTGCCCAGCGCGAACGGGGTGGCCAGGGCGACCAGGTCGACCCGGCCGAGGATCACCCCGGTGATCAGCAGCAGCCCGGTGATCAGCACCGCCCGGCCCAGCGCCCGGGTCGGTTGCCATTGCGTGGCGGTCATGACACGCCGCCGCCGGTCACGGTGCCGCGCGGCGGCCGGCCGCCGCGTTGCCCGGTGGGCCGAACCCGCCGCCGTAGCTGGGCAGCGCGCCGCTGGCCGGGGCCGGGGTCTGCGCCAGCACCTCGCCTACCACGAACGACGGATCCACCCGGCGCAGCCACATCTCCGGCCGCAGGGTGATCCGGTGTGCCAGTACGGGGGCGGCCACCTCCTTGACGTCCTCCGGCACGACGAAGTCCCGGCCGGCCAGCACCGCCTTGGCCCGGGCCAGCAGCAGCAGCGCCAGCGAACCCCGGGGCGACGCTCCGACCAGGACCGACGGATGTTCCCGGGTGGCCGCGGTGAGGGCCACGATGTACCGGCCGATGGAGTCCTCGACCACCACGTTCTCCAGCGCCGCCTGCATGGCCCGCAGCCCGGCGGCGTCAACCACGGCGGCCAGTTCGGTCTCCTCCTGGCGGCGGGAGATGCGCCGGCGCAGCACCTCCCACTCCTCCTCGTGGCTGGGGTAGCCGAACGACACCCGCAGCAGGAACCGGTCGAGTTGCGCCTCGGGCAGCGGGTAGGTTCCCTCGTACTCGATCGGGTTGGCGGTGGCCAGTACGTGGAACGGCGCCTCGAGCCGGTAGGTGACCCCCTCGACCGACACCTGCTTCTCCTGCATCGCCTCCAGCAGCGCCGACTGGGTCTTCGGCGGTGTCCGGTTGATCTCGTCGGCGAGCAGCAAATTGGTGAACAGTGGACCGGCCCGGAAAGTGAAGTCGGCGCTGCGCTGGTCGTAGAGGAACGAACCGGTGACGTCGGCCGGCAGCAGGTCGGGGGTGAACTGCAGCCGACGGAAGTCCAGCCCCAACGCCTGGGCGAACGACCGGGCGGTCAGCGTCTTACCCAGCCCGGGCAGATCCTCCAGCAGCACGTGCCCGCCGGCGAGGATGCCGGCGAGGACCAGCTCCAGCGCGTCCCGCTTGCCGACCAGCACGGTGCCGACCGAGTCCAGTACGGCGTGCGCGAGCCGGCTGACCTCGGTGGTCGGGGCTGCCACCACGTCGTTCATATTTTCTCCAATTGGCTGACGAACACCGCGCAGTCCTTGGCCGACGGCTTGCGCCGGGCCGGGGTGTTCAGGAAGTTCCACAGTTCGTCCCCGCAGATATCCCGGGCCCGTTGTGGGTCGGTGGCCCGGGTCAGCCCGTACCGGTGCCGTAGCCGCTCGTCGACCAGCTCGCCGAGCACCGGCAGGGTCACCTCGGCGAACCGGCCCGCGTCGCCCTGACCGGCCCGCAGCCGGCGTTCCCACCGGCCGACCGCCTCCCGCAGGCCGTCCTCGCTGCCGAAGACGTAGCTGCCGTCCTCCGGGTCGGAGCCGACCCGGCGCAGCTTGACCGGGGGCGGGGCGGCGACCGACCGGACGGTGCGGCGCAGCACCACCAGCGCGAGGCAGCCGGCGAAGACCGCCTCGACCGGCACCGTCAGGCCGAACAGCCGCAGCCCGAGCAGGACGGCAGCGGTGCCGGCGGCGGCCAGCGCCAGCGCCGTCAGCCAGGACCGGACCCGGCCGGGCGCGCGACGCTCGCGGGGCGGCGCCTCCTCGTCGTGGTAGAGCAGGTCGTCGATGCTGGTCTGCGGGTCACTCACCGGCCGGCCCGCCTTCGCCTTCGCCGGGGCCGACTGCGGCGGTCAGCTCGGTACGCAGCCGGCGCAGCGCCCACCGCGCCTGCTCCCGGGTCCGTTCGTCGACGTCGTGCCGGGCGTAGCGGGCCTCGCGGTAGACGCCCGCGAACGCCGACAGCACCTCGGCGCTGATCTCGTGCCCGGCGAGCAGCCGGGTGACCAGGTCGGTCGAGGTGTCGCCGATCTGGCGCGGGGTGCCGGCCGCGGCGGCGGCCTGCTCCAGCCGTACCCAGCAGGCGATCACCGCCCGGCGCGGGTCGGCGTCGGCGGCGGAGAGCTCGACCAGGCCGGCGTCGACGGCGGCGACCACCTCGGCGGTGCTGGCCGGGCCGGGCCCTGCGGTGCTCCGGCGGCGGATACCGACCGGGATCGACCGGGATCGGCGCCGCACCACGTCACGCAGCAGGGTCCACAGCAGCAGGCCGGCGACGACCAGCACGGCGAGGCCGCACAGCGCCCCGGCGAGCAGCGGAACCCAGGACGGAAGCTGCTGCTGGTCGGCGGCGGCGAAGTCGTCCGGCGGCGGCTGGTACGTCGGTGCCGTCTGCGGCTGCTGGTAGTCCGGCAGCGCGGGGATGTCCCGTTCGACGGTGGCGTCGGTGCGGCCGACCGGCAGGGTGGAGTTCGCCGCCGCGACCGCGGTCAGCGCGAGCAGTACGGCGACGGCGGCGAGTGGCCACAGCCTGCGGATAGCCGCGGAATCCATTGCCGGCGGGTGCCCCCTCGAGTCCTCCAGTGGTCGTCTCGGCCCGATCAAATCCGCCCCGCCAGGCGATTCACCTCGGTGAACACCTCGTCGAGCATGGCGGGAGTGAGCCGTCCGGTGAACGTGTTCTGCTGGCTGACGTGGTAGCAGCCCAGCACGTCGGGCACCGCCCCGCCGCCCGACCAGTGTGCCCCATGGCCGAACACCGGCCTGGGTGTGGGCGGTCGTCGCCCGTACACCCGGCTCATCGCCGGCCACCACGCGGCCCAGGCGAACGCGCCGAGCGCGACCACCACCCGCAGCGTCGGTCTCAGCAGGGCGATCTCCCGGTGCAGCCAGGGCGCACAGGTGTCCCGTTCGGCCGGGGTGGGCCGGTTCGCCGGCGGGGCGCAGCGGACGGCGGCCACCACCCGGGTGTCCGACAGCCGCAGACCGTCATCGACGGCGACGCTGGTCGGCTGGTTGGCCAGCCCGGCGCGGTGCAGGGCGGCGAACAGCACGTCGCCGGAGCGGTCGCCGGTGAAGACCCGACCGGTGCGGTTGCCGCCGTGCGCCGCCGGCGCCAGCCCGAGGATCGCGATCCGGGCGTCCGGCGGCCCGAAGCCGGGGACCGGACGGCCCCAGTAGGTCTGGTCACGAAACGCCGCGCGCTTCGTCGCGGCGACCTCTTCCCGCCAGGCCACCAGGTTCGGGCAGGCCCGGCAGCCGGCTATCGCGTGGTCCAGTGCCGGCAGGTCCGGCACCCGCGCCGCCACGCTGGTCACGTCGGCCACGCTGGTCACGTCGGCCGCGCTGGTCACGTCGGCCGCGCTGGTCACGTCGGCTGCGGTACCGGTCACCACGGCTCCTTCCGACGTCGGTCGGCCAGCGGACGACGCACCGCGAGACCGAGACCGGCCGGCCGTGGCGTCAGCCGAGTCGGGTCCGGAACATCTCCAAGGTCCGCGCCCAGGCACGCGTCGACGCGTCGTCGTCGTACGACTCCGGCCGGTCGTCATTGAAGAACGCGTGCCGGGTGCCAGGGTAGTCGTAGACCACGCAACCCCCGCCGGCCGCCTCGATGTAGCCCTTGGCCTGCTGGATCCCGTCGGCGGCGGAGGTGCCGTCCTGCTCCGAGCAGTGGATCATCGCCGACTTGCCGGCGTAGCCCGCCCAGTCGGGACGCATCCGCTCCCACGGCAGCGCCGGATAGAACCCGGCGGTGGCGACGATCCGCCCGGTCAGCGTGGCCGACCAGAGCGCCAGGCTGCCGCCAGCGCAGAAGCCGACCGTACCGACGGTGTCGCCCGCCGACTCGGCCCGGCCGGCGAGGTACTCGGCGGCGCCGGCGATGTCCTTGGCCGCCTGGTCCATCGCCAGGCCCATCAGCAGCCGGCGGGCGTCGTCCGGCTCGGTCGCCTGTACGCCGTGGTAGAGGTCGGGAGCGAGGGCCACGAACCCCGCCTCGGCTAGCCGGTCGGCGACCGCGGTGATGTGCGGCACCAGCCCCCACCATTCCTGGATCACGATGACCGCAGGTGCGGCGCCCGCCGCGCCGCCCTCCCCGGGTGCCGGTGGCAGGGCCAGGTATCCCTCGCTGGTCCCGCCGTTGCTGCGGTAGCTCACCATCTCGCCCATGGGGGTCCTCCTGTCGGTCAGTCATCGTTGGCTGGCGCGCAGTGGGGCACGTGTCCGGGTAGCCTGACACGCGCCGTGGGGCCGGGGAAGGCGCGCGGAGGGTGGCGTACGCCTCTTGGTGAGCTGCGGTACGTCTGCCGGTCACCGCAAGCTCAGGCAGATCCCGTCCAGGATGTCGTGCTCGCTGGCCACCACCGACGACACGTCGGCGCGTTCCATGACGATCCGCAGCACCAGGGCGCCGGCGGCGATCACGTCGGCCCGGCCCGGGTGCATCACCGGGATCCGCAGCCGCTGCCCGACCGGCATGGCCAGCAGGTCGGCGGTCACCTCGGCCACCTGGTCGTAGCTGATCCGGGCGTGGTGCAGCCGGTCCGCCCGGTAGCTGTCCAGCCGCAGCGCGATCCCGGCCACCGTGGTCACCGACCCGGCGAGCCCGACCAGCGTCGGCGGCGGGCCGGACCGGTCCGGCCCCATCACCACCGACAGCGCCCGGTCGACCGCCACCGCGATGTCGCGTTCGGCGGCGGCGATCTGGGCGGCGGTCGGCGGATCGGCACGCAGGTGCCGCTCGGTCATCCGTACGCAGCCGACGTCCACCGACACCGCCCGGTGCACCGTGTCGGTGCCGACGACGAACTCGCTCGACCCGCCGCCGATGTCCACCACCAGGTACGGTGCCGGCGCGGTGGCGGCCAGCCCACCGACCGCCCCGGCGAAGGTGAGCCGGGCCTCCTCGTCGCCGGTCACCACCTCCGGGGTCACTCCGAGGGTGGCCTGCACCATCGCCACGAACTCGTCGGCGTTGTCGGCGTCGCGGCTGGCCGAGGTGGCGCACATCCGCACCCGCTCGACGCCGTGCGCGGCCAGCTCGGCGGCGTACCCGGTGAGAGCCTGCCGGGTCCGTTCGATGGCCGCCGGGGCGAGCCGGCGGGTCCGGTCGACGCCTTCCCCGAGCCGGACGATCTCCATCCGACGGACCACGTCGGTCAGCGGCGCGGCGGCCGACCCGGCCGGCGAGCCGGCTCCCGTGACCGAGCCGGCTCCCGTGACCGAGCCGGTCCCGGATTCTGCCAGCTGCTGCGGGTCCGGCAGGTCCGCGATCAGCAACCGGACCGCGTTGGTGCCACAGTCGATGCCCGCCACCCGCGTCGCCACACCGGACACCGTACCGGGTACGCAGCCGCTGCCGGGCCGGCGGCCGACGCCGTCGGGCGCGGGTGCGGTGCACGTCAGCGCAGGTGCAGCAGCAGTCAGCGCAGGTGCAGCAGCATCCGGGTGTTGCCGAGCGTGTTCGGCTTGACCCGCTCCAACCCGAGGAACTCGGCGACGCCCTCGTCGTACGAACGCAGCAGCTGCTCGTAGACCTGGGCCGGCACCGGGGCCCCGTCGATCTCGACGAAGCCGAAGCTGGCGAAGAACCTGGTCTCGAAGGTGAGCACGAACACCCGGGCCACGCCCAGTTGACGGGCGACGGCGACCAGCTCCGTCACGATCCGGTGCCCGATCCGCCGGCCCCGGCACTGCGGGTCGACCGCCACGGTACGGATCTCCGCCAGGTCCTCCCACATCACGTGCAGCGCGCCGCAGCCGACGATCGCCCCGTCCGCCGACCGCTCGGCGACCCAGAACTCCTGGACGTCCTCGAACAGCGTGACCGTGGCCTTGCTGAGCAGCCGACGGTCCGGGCTGTACAGGTCGATCAGCCGGCGGATGCCCCGTACGTCGCGGGTCCGGGCCCGCCGGACGACCAGGCCGGCGTCGGATCCGGGATCCGTCACGCCGGTCACCTAGTCCGACTCCGGCGGCGGTACGCAGGGGCCGCCGGCCCACCAGGGGCCGATCAGCTCCCGCACCCGGTCGCCGATCGGGTTGACGCCGGGGCCGACGGCCAGCGCGTGACCCAGGTGGACGTGCAGGCACTTGACCCGGCCCGGCATGCCGCCGGCCGACACTCCGGCGATCTCCGGGACGTGGCCGATCGCCTCCCGCCGGGCGAGGTAGTCCTCGTGCGCCGCCCGGTAGTCGGCGGCGAACTCGGGATCCTCGGCCAGCTCGGCGGCGTACTCACGCATCAGTCCAGCCGATTCGAGCCGACTGCAGGCCGATGTCGCCCGGGGGCAGGTGAGATAGAACAGGGTCGGGAACGGCGTGCCGTCGGCGAGCCGGGGCACCGTCTCGACCACGTCGGGCAGTTGACACGGACAGCGGTGGGCGACCGCCCGGGTGCCGCGCGGCGGCCGGCCGAGCTGCGCGGCGACCGCCGCGAGATCGCGTTCGTCGGCTGCTTCGCTCACCGATTCGTTCACCGATTCGCTCACCGAGAAATGCCCTCCGCGTCGGCGGCCTGCACGCTCGACCAGAGCGTGTCGTACCACGGGCCGGCCGGGCCGTCGCGCTCACCGGCCGGCTCGACCGGCTCGCCCGAGTCGCGGGCGGCACCGTCCGGATCGTGCAGCACCAGCAGCGGGACCTCACCCGGGTAGACCATGTAGAACCGCCGCTTCGCCTCGATCCGGATGAAGTCCGGGTCCTGCCAGCGCTCGGCCTGCGCGTTGAGCTCGGCGATCCGTTCGCGCTGGGCCTGCTGGGCCTGCTCGATGCGGGCGATGTCGGACTGCTGGGCCAGGTAGACCCGCACCGGATAGGTGTACGCCAGCGCCAGGGCGACCAGCACCACCAGCAGCACGGTCGCCCGGCCGGTGAACCGGTTGGGCTGCGGCGCGGTGGTCCGCTTGACCGGGCCGCCGGGCACCCGGCGGCCGGCAGCCGGGCGGCTGGCCGGGCGACCCGGGTCACCGGAGCGGCCCGCAGCGGGGCGGGGCACGCCGGAGCGGGGCGCAGCGACCCGGTCGGCACCCGCCGACCGGGTCGCTCTGCCGCGCTGGTCGGCCCGGGAGCCGCCGTCGGAACCGGTGTCGCGGCCGGCGAGCCGCAGTGGCCCGCGCGAGCCGGACCGGCCGGGCTGTCCCGGCCGGCGGGCCGGGCCCTGACCACTCGGTGTGCGCCGTTGCGGCACCGTCGTCACACCCCTCCCCGGGCGGTTGGCTGTACGGGACCGGTCGGGTGCGCCGGCGGCTGGTCGAACCGTCGGCGCGCCGGGACCGGTCGGACCGGACCCGGTCACCAGGACCGGGCCGGTCGAACCGGCGGGACGCTAGGCGGAACGGTACCTCGGGAACGCGCCGGCCCCGGCGTAGCGCGCCGCGTCGGCCAGCTCCTCCTCGATCCGCAGCAGCTGGTTGTACTTGGCCACCCGCTCGGAGCGGGCCGGTGCGCCGGTCTTGATCTGGCCGCAGCCGGTGGCTACCGCCAGGTCGGCGATCGTGGTGTCCTCGGTCTCACCGGACCGGTGGCTCATCATGCAGCGGAAGTTGCTGCGGTGGGCCAGCTCGACCGCGTCGAACGTCTCGGTCAGCGAGCCGATCTGGTTGACCTTGACCAGAACGGCGTTCGCCGCCTGCTCGGCGATGCCCCGGGCGATCCGCTCCGGGTTGGTGACGAACAGATCGTCGCCGACGATCTGAATCCGGTCGCCGAGCGCGGCGGTCATCGCCGACCAGCCAGCCCAGTCGTCCTCGCCCAGCGGGTCCTCGATGGACACGATCGGGTACTCGCCGACCAGCTTGGTGTAGTAGGCGACCATCTCGTCGGAGGTCTTGCCGGCGCCTTCGAAGACGTACGCGCCGTCGCGGTAGAACTCGGTGGCGGCGACGTCGAGCGCCAGCACGATGTCGGTGCCGAGCTGGTAGCCGGCGGCGCCGACCGCCTCGGCGATCAGGTCCAGCGCGGCGGCGTTGGTGGGCAGGTCCGGGGCGAAGCCACCCTCGTCACCGAGGCCGGTGGCCAGGCCCTTCTTCTTCAGCACCGACTTGAGCTTGTGGTAGACCTCGGCACCGCAGCGCAACGCCTCCCGGAAGGTCGGCGCGCCGATCGGGGCGATCATGAACTCCTGCACGTCGACGTTGGAGTCGGCGTGTGCGCCGCCGTTGAGGATGTTCATCATCGGCACCGGCAGCAGGTGGGCGTTCGGCCCGCCGAGGTACCGGAAGAGGCTCAGCTCGGCGCTGTTCGCGGCGGCCTTCGCGACCGCCAGGGAAACGCCGAGAATGGCGTTCGCGCCCAGCCCGGACTTGTCCGCGGTGCCGTCCAGATCCAGCATCTTCTGGTCGATCAGCCGCTGCTCGCTCGCCTCGAAACCGACCAGCTGGTCGACGATGCGCTCCTCGATGTTGGCCACCGCCTGCTCGACGCCCTTGCCGGAGTAGCGGTCCGCGTCGCCGTCACGCAGCTCGATCGCCTCGAAGGCCCCGGTGGACGCGCCGGACGGCACCGCAGCGCGGGCGATGGTGCCGTCGTCAAGCCCGATTTCGACCTCGACGGTCGGATTGCCGCGCGAATCGAGAATCTCCCTGGCGACGATTCCCTCGATGGTAGCCACTGTGTCGCTCCTCGTGATCAAGTCCCGCAAGGCCGCGACGGTGCGGCCGACCGTTCCGGTGGCAGCGTATCGGGCGACGGTGACGCTGCGGGCGCTGGCTTCCGAAACGCGGGATGTACGCGTCGGGAACCACCCGGATCCGGCATCGATCTCATTTACTGACATTGATGGCAATCGGTTTGCGGTGGGTGGACAGGATCGGTCACCCTGTCACCATGCGTGCAACGGAGAACCGGTTCCGCCGCGCCGCAGCGGCCACCGCCGCCGGCACGCTGCTGCTGGTCGCCGGCTGCCAGACCATCGCCGACGCCGGCCAGACCATCGAGCCGGCCGACCTGGTCAACGAGCTGGCCGCCCGACTCGACGGGGCCAGGGCATTGACCTACTCGGCCGAGTACCAGCTGGTCGGCGGGGCCAGTGCCAGCATCGTGCAGGCGCAGACCCCGCAACGTACGGCGTACGTCTACCCGGGCGGCAAGCTGATCGTCACCGACGAGACCACCACCGAGTGTGACACCGACGACTCCCCGCCGGTCTGCACCCTGACCAGCGGGCCGTCCCCGTCCGCCCAACCAGATCCGGAGCTGTTCACCGACGCCAACGCCGGAGGCCTGGTCACCCCACCGGTGGTGATCACGCTACTCAACGCCACCGCGCTGGATCCGGCGGCCGTGGTGAGCCAGAACGACACCACGATCGCCGGCCGACACGCCACCTGTGTGCAGGTCAGCCAGGTGCAGGGGGCGGCGGCGTCCCGGTTCGACGTGTGTGTCACCACCGAAGGCGCGCTGGGCAGCTTCACCGGGGTGGTCGATGGACAGACCGTCGAATTCGCGATAAGCCGGTACAGTGACACTGCCGACGAGACCGCCTTCACGCTCCCCCACGGAGCACGGTCCGTCGACCGTCGACCCGGCCCCGCGTAACGGGCCGTCCGTGGCCGATCCGGCCCCGCCCAGCGACCCGGCCCCGCCCGGCCGATTCGTACCCGACGCCCGGGTGGGCCGGGGCGCCGACCCGGCCGATCCGTGCCTGGTGGTGGCCGGCCGCCGACTGCTGGTCGGCGCCGACGGCGGACTACCGTCGGTGGCCGATCTACCGGCCAGCACCGAGTGGGTGCCGCTGGGCAGCCTGGACGGCACCCGGGTGTGGGCAGCCGGCCTGCCCGCCGTCGACGACCAGCTCGGCGGCTGGCGGAGCTGGCCGGCGATGGCCGGTGAGCTGGGTGAGCCACTCGCCGCGCTCGCCGGACGCGCCCTGCAGGTGATCACCTGGCGGCGTACCCACCGGTTCTGCGGAGCCTGCGCCACCGAGCTGGCCGAGGTGCCCGGCGAGCATGCCCGCCGCTGCCCCGGCTGCGACCTGTACGTACCGATGCAGCTCTCCCCCGCCGTGCTGGCCGCGATCACCCGCAGCCCCGGTCCCGACGGTGACGAGTTGCTGCTGGTCCGGCACACCTACGGGCCGACCGCTGTCTGGGCCCTGGTCGCCGGATTCGTCGAGGCCGGCGAGACGCTGGAGGAGGCGGTGCACCGCGAGGTCGCCGAGGAGGTCGGCCTCGACGTGCACGAGGTGGACTACTTCGGCAGCCAGCCGTGGGCGATGTCCGGCCCCGGCGTGGTGCTCGCCGGTTTCACCGCCCGCGCCGGGCCGGACGCCGAACCGGTCGTCGACGGCCGGGAGATCGCCGAGGCCCGGTGGTTCGCCCTGGACGACCTGCCGGCCGAGCTGCCGGCAACGTACTCGATCTCCCGCTGGCTGATCGAACACCAGCGCGCCGGCAGGTCAGACCGGCAGTAGCGCCGGCAGGTGCCGCGGCGGCGGCGAGCCGTGCGCCAGCATCGCGTCGTGCCACTGCCGCGCCGGTACGCCGGCCGGCCGCGCCGCCGCCACCTGCGCCACCTCGGCGTACCCCACGAAGTACGTGGACAGCTGGGTGGAGGTCAGCAACGCCCGACGCCACTTGCCGGCCGCTTCGCCCTCCTCCTGGAAGCCGCGGCCGGTCATCAACGCCATCGCCTCGGCCTGCGGCAGCTCCGCGCAGTGCGTCAACTGGTCCAGGATCGCGTTGATGGTCATCCGCAGCTGCATCTTCAACTGCTGCAGCCGTACCGGCAGGCCACCGAACCCGGCGTCGACCATCATCTCCTCGGCGTACACCGCCCAGCCCTCGACGAACGGCCCGGACCGGCCGACCGCCCGCACCCGGGTGGTGCCGAGGAACCGGCGGGCGTGCGCCAACTGCAGGAAGTGCCCCGGCATCGCCTCGTGCACGGTCAGGTTACGCACCATGTGGTCGTTGTACTCGCGGTAGAACGACTCGACCCGCTCGGCGGGCCAATCCGTCGGCGTCGGCGCGATGCAGTAGAACGTCGGCACGTCGGCTCGCTCCAGCACCCCGGGCGGGTCGCAGTAGGCCACCGCGACGCCCCGGGCGAACTCCGGCATCTCCTGGATCACGCACCGGTCGTCCACCATCGACACCAGATCGTGGGCGGCGACGAACTCGGTGGTCTCCCGCATCGCGGTCTGTGCCAGCGACACGATGGACGAGTCGTCCGGATGCTCGGCGGCCAGCCGGGCCAACGCGGTGCGTACCGTGTCGTCGGTGGCCGGCCCACCGGTCAGCTCGGCCGCCGCCGCCCGGATCTCGCCGGTTACCCGCTCCAGATTCGCCCAGGCCCGGTCCAGCACGTCGGCGGCGGTCAGCTCGGTGTCCAGGGTGTGCCACAGCTGGGCCTCCCACAGCCGCCGGCCCAGCCGTGGGTCCCGCCGGTCGACGTCGCGCTCCAGGCTGTCGCGCAGCCAGCCGGCGAACTCGTCCAACGCGAACGCCGCCTCGGCCGCCAGCGGCTCGACCTTGTCCCGCAGCCCCGGCTCCTCGGCCAGCAGCCCCGGCACCTGGTCGCGGACCAGCGCGGCGGTGCCGGCGAACTGGCCGGCGGCGGTCTCGGCGTGGATCGCCGGCACGCCGCGCAGCGTCTCGCGGGCGGTGGCCAGCATGTCCGGTACGGCGCCGAGCCGCCCGGCCAGGCTGGTCAGCCGCTGCGCGGCCGGCGCGAACGGGCGGGCGATCAGCCCGTGCAGCAGCGGCCCCGGGTTGTAGACCAGCGGATTCCACTCCCGGGCACGCACCTCGGTCAGCTCGAACAGCCGCCGATCGACGATCGCCGACAGGATCGCGTGATCCACCTGCTCCTGGGTGGACAATGCGTCCGCGTCGACCTCGGCGAGCGCGTTGGTGGCGTCCAGCAGCATCGTCGCGGTGGCGGCGACGCCGTCGACCGACAGGTCCGGCAACCGGTCGTCGTGGCGGTGGTCACCGGCCGACGACGCCAGGGCCGGATCGCTGGCCAGCAGCGCGTCGATGATGCGTTCAGCCAGAGGTACGAACGACGCCATGCCACCGACCCTAGGCCATCCCACCGACGCTATGCGTCGAGCAACCCGGCGAGTGTCCGGACCGCCGATTCCAGTTCGTCGGGTGAATGCGCGGCGTAGCCGAGCACCAGGCCGGGCCGACCCGCCGGCGGTGACGGTCCGAGCCGGGCCGCAGACAGCGGTACCGGCCCCAGCCCGGCCCGTGTAGCGGCCGCGGCCAGCGCCGTGTCGTCGACCCCGGCCGGCAGCTCCAGCACCAGATGCAGGCCGGCCGCAACACCGGAGACCCGGGCCTGCGGCAGATGCCGACGGATGGCACCGATCAGGGCGTCCCGCCGTCGCCGGTGCACCAGCCGGGAGCGACGCAGCTGCCGGTCGTACCCGCCGCAGGCCAGCAGCTCGGCGAAGGCGAGCTGTTCCAGGACCGGTCCGCCGAGGTCGGCCGCCGCCTTCTCGGCCAGCACCGACTGCCGAAGATCCGGCGGTACGCCGAGCCAGCCCAGCCGCATCCCCGGTGCCAGGGCCTTGCTGACCGAGCCGACGTAGGCCACCAGGTCCGGTGCCAGCCCTTGCAGGCAGCCGACCGGATCCCGGTCGTAGCGGAACTCGGCGTCGTAGTCGTCCTCGACGATCAACCGGCCGGTACGCCGAGCCCAGTCGAGCAGCTCGTGGCGGCGGCGCGGGGCCAGCACCACCCCGGTCGGAAACTGGTGCGCCGGGGTGACCAGCACCGCGTGCGCGTCACTCGCCGCGAGCGCGCCGACGTCGAGACCGTCGGCGTCGACCAGCACCGGCACCAGCCGCAGCCCGTGCGCCGTCAGGTGCCCACGGATGCCAGGGCTGCCCGGATCCTCAATACCGACCGTGGTCGCGCCGTGCTGTCGCAGCACGGCGGCGAGCAAGCCGAACGCCTGTGCGGCGCCGGTGGTGACGAACAGTTCATCCGGGTCGAGCCGGGCGGCCCGAACCCGGCCGAGGTAGCCGGCCAGTTCGGTGCGTAGCCGTGGCGCCCCGCGCGGGTCGCCGTAGTCGAGGTCGGCGTCGCGGGCGGTGCGCAGCGCCCGCTCGTACGCCCGGCGCCACTCGGCGCGCGGAAACATCGCCAGATCCGGTACGCCCGGCCGCAGCACCGTCGCCCGGGCCCCGGTTCCCGCCGGTCCGTGCAGTGGTCCTCGCGGCGGGTCCGGCGGGGTGTACTGAGCTGCCGGGCGCGGCGGGGTCGCGGCGACCGTGGTGCCGGCACCCCGTCGGGCCAGCAGCCAGCCCTCGGCGGACAACTGCTCGTACGCCTCGACGACGACCCCCCGGGAGACCATCAGCTCGGCGGCCAGGTTGCGGGTGGACGGCAGTCGGGTGCCGGCGGCGAGCCGGCCATCGCCGATCGCAGCGCACCGGTCAGCTGGTCAGTGAGCCCTGCCCGGGTCCGGTCCAGCTCGACCAGCACCTCCCACATCCGAATTGGTCCTTTCAGTGGAGTAGAAATTGGCACTTAAGACTGGACCATCACGCGCCTAGCGTCAACCGACGTGAATCCCGTTGGAGTGCTGCTCTGCACCGCAGCCATGATCGTGCTCGGCAACTCGGTCTCAATCAGCCGACTGGTCCTGAACTACCCGACCCTGACCGGCCAGACCCTGCGGTACGCCGTTGCCACCGTGCTGCTGGCCGCGCTGGTTCGCTACGCGCCCCGGCTCGGTGGCGGCCCCCGCCCGGCAGGTCACCGTCGGCTGCGCCGGCAGGACTGGACCCTGCTCGCCGCACTGGCCGCCACCGGCCTGGTCGCGTTCAACATCTGCGTGCTGGCCGCGCTGCGGCACGCCGACCCCGCCACCGTCGGCACCATAGTCGGCGCCGCCCCGCTCGCCCTGGCGCTACTCGGCCCGCTGCTGCGCGGCTGCCGCCCGGCAGCCCGGCTGGTGCTTGCCGCCGGCATCGTGGTCGTCGGTACGGCGACCGTCCACGGCACCGGCACCGCCGATGCCGTCGGGCTGACCGCCTGCGCGGGGGCGCTCGCCGGCGAGGTGGCGTTCTCACTGCTCGCCGCCGCCCTGCTGGACCGGCTCGGGGCGGTACGGGTCTCCGCGTACAGCTGCGGGTTGGCGGTGCCAATGTTCGCGCTGGCCGCGCTCGTCGCCGGAGAGGCGACCCGCTGGCGGCTACCGACGGCGGCCGAGACGGCGGCGCTCGGCTACCTGGCGGTGATGCTGACCGTGGTGGCGTTCCTGGCTTGGTTCACCGGGCTGCGCCGGCTCGGAGTGGAACGTGCCGGCATGTTCATCGGTGTGCTGCCGATCGCCACCCTCGTCTCGGCCGCTCTGCTCGATCGGGAACCACCGTCGGCCGGGCAGAGCGTCGGCGTACTGATCGTCGCGGCCGGCCTCGCCATCGGGCTGGGTCGAGTTCTGCCGGCCCGGCAGCCCTCGCGCCAGATAGTCGACGCCGCGCCGGTCGAGCCAGAGCACCAGCAGGGCGTGCGGTGCGGTTAGCCCGGCCAACACCGCGAAGCCGGTGGACATCCCCACCTGCGGCGTGGCCGAGACGGCGAACGGCACCAGGACAGCCAGTACGGCTCCGGTAGGGATCGCCGCCTGGGCAGCGAACCGCCACAGTGCCGGACCGAGCCGGCCGGCGGCCAGGGTGGCAACGTTGCCGGGGTCGGCCAGCAGCAGCCGGGCCACATGCCGCACCGAGTGACCCGCCGCGAAGTAGGTGCCGAACGCCCACGCAGGCGGCACCAGCACGAACACGGCGATCAGCAGCCCGAGGTATCCGGCGTCACCGCGCCGGCCAGCCCGCAGGTCGTTGACCATGGTGGCGACCACCGCCGCGCCGGCAAGCACGACGGTACTCACCCGGACCTCGCTGTTCAGCAGGTACGCCGAACCGGCGCCGATGCTCTCCAGCAGCGGATCAACGTGGTCCGGCCAGAGCGTCAACGGCAGCAGCACCGGCGGCGCTCCGTAGGCGAGCACGGCGTATGGCCGAGTCGGTGTTCGTCGTGCGTCCCGTTGCCGGTGGAACGCCTCGTCGCCGGCGCCGAAGTGGACGACCGCGACCATCAGGAACACGACGAGCGCCGGGCCGGGGACGCGGTAGCAGATCCACCAGACGAGGACTGCCAGGCAGACGTACCCGACGAGCAGACCTGCCCGTGCTCGCCATTCGTCGGCGGCGGGTTTCAGCCAGGCCGGCACCAGATGATCGACGGCACCGTGGGGTAGGCCGAGTAACAGCCCCACCAGCAACGGCAGCGTGGAATCGGCCGTTGATGTCGTGTGGCTCAGCACCGGCAGTTGGATCAGCAGCACCACGCCGAACGCCGGGACGACGACCCGCCCGGCCCGGCGCAGCAGCCAACGGCCGGCATTCAATGCACGACGTGCAGCGCGTCCCGGTTGGCGAACAACCGCAGCCGCCCCAGGTCGAGCGCGCTCCACACGATCTTCATCAGCACCGTGAGGACCACGAACACCGCCGTCGTGGTGGGCTCGTCGAACACGCCGAGACCGGCTGGCCCCATCAGCCAGACCAGGGTGAAGCCGAGCCACAGGGCGCTGAGCAGCACGGCCAACTGGTTGAAGTGCGTCCGCATGTGGTCCGGCTGCTGAGCTGCCGCTCTGCGCAGCGGCCCCCAGATCACGACATAGTTGGCGCCGAGCGCGAGCACGCCGACACCGTAGGCGAGGTACCGCGTGGTCGGTTCGAGCGCCAGGTCCCCGACCAGTCCGCAGAAGATCATGGGAACGCTGGTCACTACCACGAGGACCACCAGGTCGGTCCTCCTGCCGGCCGACGCATGCGTTCCGACCAGCACCAGCGCGTAACCGAGCAACGGGGCGGTGACGATCCAGTCGGCGTAGTACCCCCAGTGCACGGCATGGTCGCCGACCGTGGTCAGGGCGCCGCCAAGCGCCATCACCGCGTGCCAGATGGCAGACCAGATCAGGATGACGATCGCGAGCAGGTACACGGCGACCGGGACGCCCTTGGGCTCGCGCATCCAGCGGACGAAGTACAGCACGGCACCGAGCGCGACCACCACGAAGGACCACAACCACAACTGCGAAACCACGAACCCTCCGCAGTCGGGAAGCCCACCGGAGACATCTTCCCAACGGTATCCCCTTGCCACGCTCTTGGTGGCTATTCGCAACATCAGCCGACCTGCCAGTTGCACCGTCCACCTAGGCTTGAGTCGTGCAGGCGGAGCCAGTGGCGTACTCCGACCCTGCCGGGCAGGGTGCGGGGTCCGAAGAGCCTGTCGACGCGGCTGTGCACTTCCGGGCAGCGGTGGGAGAATCACCGATCATGAGTGAGCGCGCCGGCACCGACGAGAGCATCCACGAACCGACTGACGGCGGTACGGCAGCACGCGCGCCCCGGCGGCAGCGATGGACCGACTGGGCTCCGTGGCTCGCCTTCGTAATCGCCGCCACGGTGCTCGTCGTCGACCAGTTGACGAAGATGTGGGCGGAGGCGACGCTGACCCGGGGCGAGCGGACCCCGCTGATCGGCGACGCCCTCGGCATTCAACTGATCTACAACCCGGGTGCCGCGTTCTCCTTTGGCGAGAACACCACGTGGATCTTCACCATCGCCGCCGCGATCGGTGTCGGCGTGACTGCCTGGTTCGCGTTGCGGGCCCGTTCTCGGGCCTGGGCGACAGCGCTCGGTCTGGTGCTGGGTGGGGCGTTCACCCATCTGCTGGACCGGCTGTTCCGGAAGCCGTCGTTCGGGCAGGGCCACGTCGTCGACTTCATCGCATACTTCGACTGGTTCATCGGCAACGTCGCCGACATCGCGCTCTTCTTCGGCGTCGTCACGTTCCTGACCCTGGAGCTGCTCGGCATCCGGCTCCGGCCAGAGCCGTCCGAGCCGTCCGAGCCGTCGGAACCCTCCGAGCCGTCGGTGCCGCCGAAGCCGTCAGTCGGTGGCGGCGGTGCGGACGGCGGCGGCGTACGCGAGGGTGGCACGGCGTAACGCGCCCTCGGCGTCCAGTCCGTCGGCGCGGGCCTGCACGACCAGCTCGAGCAGTTGCGCGCCGAGCCGCGTCGACGGGTCATCTGCCGGGTCCGGCTGCGGCAGCGGTACGTCGACCCCGGCGCGCCCGGCCCGCTGCAGCACCTTGTCGGCCAGCGACAACGCCGGCTGGGCGAGTACGATCCCGTCCATCGGCGACGGGGTCTCGCCCGCGCCGGAAGCGGCACCCGACTCGACCCGTTCGGCAGCCTTGATCTGCTCCCAGTTGTCGACGATGTCGTCGATGCCATCGACCTGCACGTCGGCGAAGACGTGCGGATTGCGGCGGATCATCTTCGCCACCAGGCCACCGGCTACGTCGTCGACGTCCCAACGTTCGCCGTCCGGCAGCTCCTGGGCGAGCCTGGCGTGCAGCACCACCTGCAGCAGCACGTCACCCAGCTCGTCGCGCAGCGCTGTCAGGTCACCGGCCGCGATCGCGTCGTACGCCTCGTAGCTCTCCTCCAGCAGGTACCGCGCCAGCGAGTCGTGGGTCTGCTGCCGCTTCCACGGATCGCCGCCGGGCGAGACGAGCCGGTCCATGACCTCGACCGCGTCGAGCAGCCGGGCCCCGGGCGGATCCCAGGAGCCGTACATCAGCTCCAGCTCGGCCAGGGCAGGCTCGCGGGCCAGCCGCAGCCCCAGCCGGCGGGCCAGGTCCTCGTCGCCGCCCGGACCGGCCAGCCACACCGCGGTGCCGTGCTCGGCGGCCGCCGCCAACAGCGTCTGCTCAACCGACTCCGACTCCGGTGCCGGTACGGTGACCGTGCCACCGGCGACACTGACCGCCGTGGCCAGCTCACTGTCCGCGCCGGCGAACACCGGGAACCGGCGTACGACGTCCCAGGCCTGCGCGGTCAGCAGCCCGGCCGGCAGCCGGGGCGAGGTGACCAGCAGGACGATCCGGGCGGTCACTGCCGTTCGGAGACCGTGCCCGAGTCGCCGCCACCCAACGGGATGCCGACCGCGATCACGTTGCCCTGGGCCGTCTGGAAGCTGAGCACCGGGAACTCCAGCGGACGGTACCGCGGGTTGACCGTGACATCCTGCTCGGCGACCGCGTCGGCGATCGCGTCGCGGGCGGCCAGCGCGGACCGCAGCTGCTCACCGTCGAGTTGACCGGCGGCCTCCTCGTCGGTCACGTCGTCCGGGATCACCCCGGCGGCCCGGCCCTTCTCGACCAGGTCGAACAGCTCCTCCTGGGTCGGCTGCACCTGGCCGCCGGCCTGCAGGCCGGTGACGCAGGTCCAGGCCTGCGCCGCCGCCCGCACGTACTCCGAGTCAGGCGGCAGACCGAACTGCTGGGCGTACTGCTCCGGGGAGATCGGCTGCGCGCCGCCCGGCACGTCGAGCTGCGCGCAGACGTCGGCGAGCACCAGGGCACTGACCACCTGCTGCCGGGTCGGCAGCGGCGGGGCGCCCTGCTCACCGGCCTGCTCGCCGAGCTGGTCGCCCAGGTCGTCGACGACGCTGGTCACCTGCTCCTCGGTGTACTGCTCGTCGCCGACGTAGGCGGCGACCCCGGGCTGCGACCGGCAGGCGGACAGTGCGGCGACCCCGACCAGGGCAATGACGGTGATCGACGCCAGGCGACGGACACGCTGCATGGACGACACTCTCTCACGCACCCCTGCCGGCCGGTGCACCGACCCGGGCACTGTCCGTCGACGGTACGGCATCCGTGGTCGGCGGGTCACCGAGCACGTCGCGCAGCAGCTGGGCGCACCAGTCCAGCAGCGCCTGGTCGCGCAGCGGCTCGCCGCCGATCCGCCGGGTCGTCGGCCGGGGCACGCTGACCTGGTCGGCGGCCGACTTGTAGACCGAGTCCGGGTGGTAACGCTTGAGCCGCAGCTGCTTCGAGTCGGGCAGCACCAGCGGGGCGAACCGGACATGTTTGCCCTGCATCGACACGTCGGTCAGCCCGTACGCCTTGGCCAGCAGCCGGAACCTCGCCACCGCCACCAGGTTGCCGACCTGCGCCGGTGGTTCGCCGTACCGGTCGGTCATCTCGGCGACGATCTCCTGCAGGGCGGCGGCGTCGCGCGCCCCGGCGAGTTTGCGGTACATCTCCAGACGCAGCCGTTCCACGCCGATGTAGTCGTGCGGCAGGTGCGCGTCGACCGGCAGGTCGACCTTCACCTCGGCGGCCTCGGCGTCGTCCGGCGCCTCGCCCTTGAAGTTCTGCACCGCCTCGCCGACCATCCGCACGTACAGGTCGAAGCCGACGCCCTCGATGTGGCCGGACTGTTCGCCGCCGAGCAGGTTGCCGGCGCCCCGGATCTCCAGGTCCTTCATCGCCACGTACATGCCGGCGCCCAGCTCGGTGTGCTGGGCGATGGTGGACAGCCGCTCGTGGGCGTGCTCGGTCAACGGCTTCTCGCGCGGGTAGAGGAAGTAGGCGTACGCCCGCTCCCGGCCCCGGCCGACCCGGCCGCGGATCTGATGCAGCTGGGCCAGGCCGAGCAGGTCGGCCCGCTCCACGATCAGCGTGTTCGCGTTCGGGATGTCGATACCCGACTCGACGATCGTGGTGCAGACCAGGACGTCGAACTCCTTCTCCCAGAAGCCGACCATCACCTTCTCCAGGGCGTCCTCACCCATCTGGCCGTGCGCCACCGCAACCCGCGCCTCCGGCACCAGCTCGCGGAGCCGCCGCGCCGCCTTGTCGATCGACTCGACCCGGTTGTGCAGGTAGAAGACCTGGCCGTCGCGGAGCAGCTCGCGGTGGATCGCGGCGGCGACCTGCTTGTCGTCGTACGCCCCGACGGCGGTCAGCACCGGATGGCGCTCCTCCGGTGGGGTGGCGATCGTCGACATCTCCCGGATGCCGGTGATCGCCATCTCCAGGGTGCGCGGAATCGGCGTCGCCGACATGGTCAGCACGTCGACCGAGGTACGCAGCGACTTCAGGTGCTCCTTGTGCTCCACCCCGAACCGCTGCTCCTCGTCGACGATGATCAACCCGAGCGCCTTGAAGCGGGTGGCCGACTGCAGCAGCCGGTGGGTGCCGATGACGATGTCGGCGGTGCCCTCGGCGGCCATGGTCAGCGTCTGCTCGGTCTCCTTCGGGGTCTGGAACCGCGACAGCTGCCGGATCTCGACCGGGAACTGGGCCATCCGCTCGGCGAACGTGTTGAAATGCTGCTGGGCGAGCAGCGTCGTCGGCACCAGCACCGCCACCTGCTTGCCGTCCTGCACCGCCTTGAACGCCGCCCGTACCGCGATCTCGGTCTTGCCGTAGCCGACGTCGCCGCAGATCAGCCGGTCCATCGGGGTCGACTGCTGCATGTCGCCCTTGACCTCGTCGATCGCCGCCAGCTGGTCCGGGGTCTCGGTGTACGGGAAGGCGTCCTCCAGCTCCCGCTGCCACGGGGTGTCCGGGCCGAACGCGTGCCCCTTGGCTGCCTTGCGGGCCGCGTACAGCTGGATCAGCTGGGCGGCGATCTCCCGGACCGCCTTGCGGGCCCGGGTCTTGGCCTTCTGCCAGTCCGAGCCGCCCATCTTGTGCAGCGTCGGCTGCTCCCCGCCGACGTAGCGGGACAGCTGGTCCAGCTGGTCGGTCGGGACGAACAGCCGGTCGCCGGGCTGGCCGCGCTTGGCCGGCGCGTACTCGATGACCAGGTACTCCCGGTCGGCGCCGTTGACCTTGCGCTGCACCAGCTCGACGTAGCGGCCGATGCCGTGCTGCTCGTGCACGACGTGGTCGCCGGCGCGCAACTCCAGCGGGTCGATGGTGTTGCGCCGCCGGCTCGGCATCTTGCGCATGTCCTTGGTGGACGCGCCCCGGCCGCCGCTGATGTCGGCGCCGGTGACGATCGCCAGCCGGGCCCGTTCGGCGACGAAGCCGTTGCCGAGGCTGCCGCAGGTGACGACCAGCTCGCCGGGCGTCGGGGCGGTCGGCACGTTCTCGACGAGCGCCGCGCCGAGGCCGGCGTCGCGCAGCACGGCCACCGACCGCTGCGCCGGCCCGTGCCCCTCGAAGACCAGCACCACCGACCAACCGTCGCCGGTCCAGCGTTTCAGGTCGTCGACGACCCGGGCGGTCTCCCCGTGGTACAGCGGCGCGGGGGCGGCGGTCAGCGCCACCGCGTCCCCGGCGTCCGGGCTGACGCTCACCGGGGCCGGCGCGTCCTCCCAGGGCGCGATGTCGGAGGTTGCGTCGGTTTCCGCCTCGGCCAGCCCGAACGGCGACAGCGTCCACCACGGCTGGTCGAGCGTGGCGGCCACCGCGCGTACCTCGGCGAGGGTGCGGAAGGCGGCTGCGCCCAGGTCGATCGGGGCCTGGCCGCCGACGGCGGCCGCGGCCCAGCTGGCTTCGAGAAACTCCGCCGAGGTACGGACCAGATCGTGCGCCCGGGTACGGATCCGCTCCGGGTCGCAGAGCAGTACGTGGGTGCCGGTCGGCATGCAGTGCAGCAGCAGCTCCATGCTGTCGGTGCCGTCCAGCAGGGCCGGGGCCAGCGACTCCATGCCTTCGACCGGGATGCCCTCGGCCAGCTTGTCCAGGATCTCGCCGAGCTCGGGATGCTGCTGGGCCAGCTCGGCGGCCCGCTGACGCACCGGGTCGGTGAGCAGCAGTTCCCGGCACGGCGGTGCCCACAGCCGGTCGACGGCTTCGATGGTGCGCTGGTCGGCGACGGCGAAGGTGCGGATTTCCTCGACATCGTCGCCCCAGAACTCGACCCGGGACGGGTGCTCGTCGGTCGGCGGGAACACGTCCAGGATGCCCCCGCGTACCGCGAACTCGCCGCGCTTGGTGACCAGGTCGACCCGCGCGTACGCCATCGCGACCAGCCGGTCGACGACCTCCTCCAGACCGCCACCGGAGCTGCCTCCGGCGGTCAGCTGGACCGGCTCCAGGTCACCGAGCCCTCTTAGCTGCGGCTGCAGCACGGAGCGGACCGGCGCCACGACCACCTGCAGCGGCCCTTGCCGCTGTCGCTCGCCGTGCGTACCGTCGCCGTGCGTACCGTCGCTGGACTTGCCGTCGCTGGCCGTTGGTCCGGTGTCCGCGTCGGGGTGCGCCAGCCGGCGCAGCACGGCGAGCCGTCGCCCGACGGTGTCCGAACGCGGCGACAGCCGCTCGTGCGGCAGCGTCTCCCAGCTCGGGAAGACCGCGACCTGGCCGGCCGGCAGTAGCTCACCGAGGGCGGCGGCCAGGTCGTCGGCCTCCCGGCTGGTCGCGGTGACCGCCAGCACCGGTCGCCCCGCCCCGCCGGCCTGCGTCTCGGCGGCCACCGCCGCGACCGTGAACGGGCGCAGCGCCGGCGGCGCGGTGACGTCCAGCCCGTCTTTTTCTGGCGTGGCGATCTTTGCCAGATCCCGTACCCGGGTCAGGGCGGGATCGGCGAGAGCGGCATTGAGCAGGCCGGCGAGCGCGGTCATGGTCACAACCTTCGCGGTGGGATACGCCTTGCTGTGCGGCGGTGCACGCTTAGGGCGCACACGCGACGACAACCCCACGCCCGGTCCGGGCGGGGGGTCAGGCCTACCAGCCTATCCGCCCGCTGATCCGCCCTCACCCACTAACCTCGCCGGACATGGGCACACCGACCGAGAAACGGTTCGTCGAACTCAGCCACGTCGTCCGGGACGGCATGGTCACCTATCCGGGGCTACCCGCCCCGGCGATCACCGAGTGGCTCAGCCGGGAGGCATCGGCCGAGCGGTACGCGGCCGGCACCACGTTCCGGATCAACCAGATCACGATGATCGGCAACACCGGAACGTACCTGGACGCCCCGTCGCACCGCTGGTCCGACGGGGCGGACCTGGCCGGGCTGCCGCTGGAAAAGCTGGCTGATCTGCCCGGCGTGGTGGTCCGGGTGCCGTCCGCCACGCGAGCGGTGGACGCCGCGCTGCTGCGCCCGCACCTGGCCGGAGCCGCCGTCGTCGACGGCACGGTCGTCGGCGGCACGGCCGCTGGCGACGGCACGGCCGCCGGCGGGGCGCTGGCGGGGCGGGCGGTGCTGCTGGACACCGGCTGGTCGGCACACTTCGGCACCGAGCGGTACGCCGCCCCGGACCACCCGTACCTGACAGCGGACGGTGCGGAACTGCTGGTCTCGGCAGGAGTCGCCCTGGTCGGCATCGACTCGATCAACATCGACGACACCGCGCCCTCGGCCAACGGTGCCCGGCCGGCGCACAGCATCCTGCTGGCCGCCGGGATCCCGATCGTCGAGCACCTACGTGGGCTCGGCGAGCTACCGGCGTACGGGTTCCGGTTCAGCGCCGTACCGCCGATGTTCGCCGGGCTGGACACCGCGCCGGTCCGCGCGTACGCCATCGTCGACTGACCCGTACTGTCGCCGACCGGGCTACCGGCCCTGACCGTCACCGGCCGCCCCGTCAGCCGGCACCCGTCAGGCTGCGCGGCGGCGTTGGGGCGCGACGTCGTCGCGCAGCAGTCGCGGGATGAGCCGGGTCAGGGCGAGCGCCTGCGCCCGGTCGACCGGCCACTGGTCGACGTCGTCACCGAGCCGAAATTCCAGCAGTACGCCGCCAGCCAGCAGCGCCGCCGTACCGGTCGCGCCGGTCGGCTGCCTTCGGGCCGCCTGCGGTGCTCCGGCCGGATCGAGTTGCCAGCGGCCGACAGCGACGTCCACGCACGGGTGCACGTCGGTCGCGGCGACTCGCAGCAGGCGGGACGAGTGCCAGGCGGCGCTGTCGGGCGTAGTGGCGCAGTCGGCGCCGCGCAGGCACCACGGCGGGTGGGCACGCTTCGGTAGATTGCTCATGGGCCGGGGTCCTCTCCCGGTCAAGGCCCGGGAGCCTGGAGCGCCAACTCCACCCGGGCCGCCTACAAATCTCATCACTTCGACCTGCCACGGTCGACGGGCTCAATCTAGGATTACCTGTCATGTCAGGTCAAGCCCTGTCGGCTCTTGACATTGACGCTCGGACGAGATCCGTGATCACATGGGCATACCTGCCACGGAAGTCATGCCCATGCCTGCCTACACGAAGAAGCAACGACTGATCGACACGCTGACCTCGCGGATCGAGTCAGGCGAGTACCCGCCCGGCGCGAAGCTGCCATCCGGCACCGAGTTGTGCGCCGAGTTCGACGTCTCCCGTCAGGTCGTCCGCGCCGCGATCGACTGGCTGAAGGCACGCGGGCTCGTCGATGGCGCACCCGGCGCCGGTGTCTTCGTGCGGGAGCAGTCGGATCGATGACGATCCGGCAGACCCGAGGCGCTCACTACCAGCGGTCGTCGGGCAGGTCACGCTCCGACATCTGCCGCCAGAACCGACTCAGCGCCGAGCGGGGCACCGCCTGCCAGGTTGCCCGGTTGACGAACCAGGCTCGCCATAATTCTGGACGCCACGGGACGTACCGCCAATAGCCTGACTTCCAGAAATCGCTGTGCCAGAAATCGACCCTCATCGTGCTGGCCAGGTCCGCCTGGCGCGCACAGAAGCTCTGGTCCATCTGGTACGTCAGCCGTTCGCCCCGGGCTGGCAGTGGGCAGAGTCGAAACGGGCAGCCGTGCAGGCAGGTCTTGCCCGGTTCGCCACGTTCCTTGAGGTCAAGGTTCCGCTTGACCTGCAATGCCTCGCGGTCACTTGTCATACACGGCGGCAGGTCGCTACGGTCCGACCGGGCCAGCCGTACTTCCCGGCGGTCCGGGCTATCACCTCGGTCGGCAAGGTTGTAGAGCAGCATGACGTCGGCCAGCAGGCGCTGTGCTCGGGGCACCAGCAGACTCCAGCCCATCGAATCGGGGATCCAGGACGTCTGGTGCCACCGGACATCCTCCGACGGGCTGCACGCACCGACCCGGCTTGCTGTCTCGCTCTCGTCGATCCAGATGTAGCGCTCGGGACGCAGTGTGAGCAGCGCGGACACGCAGAATCGGCCGACTTCGGTGACAAATGGATGGGCCTTGCCACGCTCGCTACCGGATACGGCGCTGCCAGCCAGACCAATCCAGTACTGGACCTGGGACCAGGGATCGGCCACCTCACCGCCCGGTGGAGTTGACGCATCCGGATCATCGGGAAGCGAAAGCAGGGTGAGCGCCTGGATCAGAGCGATCTGGCTGTACCAGAACCCGGAGTTGCGCAGCGCCAACTCGGCCCGCTCGACCATGAAGCTACGGTCTCGGACCCGGGCGCCCCTGGGCAGGCGACGTAGATTTGCGGCAAGCCGGAAGCCCTGTGCCAGCGCGAGCTCCGCCCTGATCGAGAAACGTGCATGAGGTTGGGCGGGATCCCGCTTGGGCAACGCAAACAGCCACTGGTCGAGCTTCTCGGTGAGCATGTCGTTTCCGCAGGAACTACTGGCCAGCCGGGACCGGCCGGCGGTTCCCTGGAAATCCTGGTCCTCTAGGGAGGTCGACAGGTATAGCAGGGGTAGCACCCATCCAACGATCTGGTAGTGGTCATCATTCTTGTGATCCTGCGAAACTCCCATATTGCGGTCCGGTAGACCAGTTTGCCCGTCGCCGGTCCCCAACTGCACCTTCTCCGTTGAGACCACCGCCTGTGCGGCAGAGTAGGACGCACGCTTCCCTGCGGTTGGCAGGCCCGACCGTCGCAGCGACAACCAGCGGTACGAAGAACTGTGGCTGGCGGCCGCCTCTGCTGCATATATGACCTCCGATCGCCGAGAGTGATCCAACAGCGGCGGCGGCGGCGCGAGTAGATCCCCCACACACAACTGCTCTACAGCATCGATGCCACCGAGACCGACCTCGCGGGCAGCCGCCAACCGAACACGGTACGAGTTCTCCTTGAGGGCGATGCGAAACAATCTCTCGTACGACAGCGCTACGCCACTGACGTCGCCAACATGGGATCTGTCGTGAAGTATCCGCACGGCGTCTCCAGCTCGCCGCACGAGATGGAGCTTGGCTTCATCCAACGGCCGATCAGGTGCGGTCTCGTCCTCACAGAAGTCGTCCCAGCACCCCAGCAACTGATCGATTATCGAATATTGTTCAGGCTCCTCACGCATGGCGTCGATCTCCAGCGCCGCTGCATACATCTCCAGGCGCCAGCATGGAATTATCCAATCTTTTCCTTCACTCGTCCGCGCACCATCGAGAAGGTCTTCAACTATTCCACACAAGAATTCCCTCTTCCACCCCTCTTCACTCGGCATTCTTGACATCATAATCAACGAATCCAGCAACTCCCGGCTTGGCTGTCGATTGCCAGAGAAACCCTTGCCACCTCGCCCAAGGCCAAATTGTTTCGCAACTCGACGAAAGTCCTTCATACTTAATCTGGACATGAATTCTGCGGCGAGGTACGCCTGAAGATCACCGTACTGAAAACGCACACCATCCCTTGCCTCATCGACAAATCCTAGCGCTTCACCACGCTGAATGGCGATGACAACACTATCCCTATCCTCGATCTCAACTCTGCCACTAGGAATATGATCACGCAGTCGCACTTGCAGATCATCCCTGATCAGTTCGGCAAATCCACGGTCCTTCCCGCGATCTATATAGAGACGGTCAAAGTGCACGAACTGCGGCGATTGCTGGTTGAGACCAAGACTCAGACAGGCGAACGCCTGAAGGATCTCCTCAGTCATCCTTCGCTCATCTTTGGTATGGGCATAGTCTATTCGGAAACCTCCTTCGCATAGCGCTTCGCACCACTTCCTGAGCAGAGCTAGCCGAACGGTAGCTCGATCCCTTGACTGCCAATCCCCTCTGATGTCCACCTTGGTGCCGCCGAATAATTCACGGGGTAGTTGATCAGCCCCCTCCAAGTCACGGATGACGCGCAGGAACATCGGCGACTCCGCGACATCCGCCGTGTGCACGACAGTTGCAATTTCGGCGATCGACCGATTCGCCAGGGAGCCACCCCCGTTGCTCACATATTCGATAGCAGCACCTTCACCAAGCGGCTCCAGCGCGATGACAGTCGACTTCATGCCGCGCAACGGGTCATACGGGCGGGAAGCAATCACCAAGGGTAGTCCGTCACCGACGGCACGGCGGATAGCTTCGCGTATCGCGCTGTCCCGAGCCGGTGCCCCTTGAATCGCCTCGTCCAACCCGTCCGCCAGGACGGCAACTTCGTTAGAGCGAAAGAGCTCGCGCCAGAGCCGATCGAAATGGCCGCCACTGAAAAGTTTCGAATCGATTTCCTTTTCGAATTTTACCTTGGCAAGCTTCTTGAAGTCGAGTTCGCCATCTCCGGTTGAGTCACGCAGTCGGATCGGAATCGGAACGATGCCTTGCTCCGCCAGCTTGCGGGTCAACTCGACCAACGTTGCGGTCTTGCCGGCACCGACCCCACCGATGATCACCATCGGAGATCGAGTCGCCGGATCCCGAATTCGCTCGATCAGCACCTCACACAACTCCCGGCGACCAGGCACGTCATCGATAATCTTTGTTGCGGTCTCCACGAGTTCCGTCGGCGAATCATGCGCCTTCTTCCGATAGAAGCGGATGATTCGCCAATGCGCAAATATGTAGTAGACGACAAAGGCGAAGGCGATGCTGATAATCGGACCGAGAACGGTCTTCATCTCACCCCACGCCGTGGCTGGGCTCCACTGCAGCCATTGGTACGACCATGGCGGAATTAGCCTGTCCCAGTCATGCCAGCGCGAAAAGATGCTGTAAAGGGGAACCAACAATTGGAAGATCACGACGACTAAAGCGATCAGCACCAATGCCGCTCGGCAGAGGGCAAACCACAGGGTTCGGTGCCACGGGCGGGCGTCGGTCTGCCGCGGCTCGACGGCACGCTGCAGGAGGGGCCGAGACTGGTACTCCACCTCTATCTCGGCTCGACGAACCAAGCGGGCCCACCAGACGCGGGGGGACAAGAGCCAGGATCTTCCGAGCCAGCCGCGCATCACCGTACCCCCGTCCACGGCGCGTCCAGCTGGGGCGAAGTGCCCCCTGCCATCGCGGTCAACGTAGCCCGGTCACTCGTGGCACGGAGGCGTCTTCGTACAGGAGCAGTCGGATCGGTGACGCAACCGGCCACCGGGACAGCGGTCAGTGAAGCCTGTCGGGCAGGCTCTGCCGATGTCTGTCGCCGCCAGAGTCCCTCGCGAGTTGAGGTTCGCCCCGTTCTCCGGTAGCCGAGCGGTGGCTGCCGGCCTGGCCACCTGGCAGATGCTCCGTGGCCCTGCCTGGCAACGGCTGCTTCCCGACGTCTACGTGGAGGCGGCGGCGTTCGACCCCGACGACCACCGGATGTGGTGCGAGGCGGTGGCGGTGAAGCTGCCCGTCGGCGGGGCGATCAGCGGACTGAGCGCCGCGTACCTGTGGGGTGTCGGCCTGCTCCCCCGCAGGAGCCCGGTGCACGTCACCCTGCCTCGCTCGGCCAGACTCGGCGCGCACCCCCGGCTGGCTCTGTCCCGTCGCGCGCTCGACCCGACCGACATCACCGTTTCGTTCGGCGGTATCGCGTTGACCACCGAGGTACGCACGGCGTTCGACCTGGGCCGTCTGCTGCCCCGGGCCGACGCGCTCGCCGCACTCGACGCCATGCTGCACCGCCGTCTGCTGCATGCTGAAGCCCTCACCGGCTACCTCGACACCAACACCGGCGGACGTGGCATCGCCCAACTGCGCGAACTCGTCACGCTCGCCGAGCCGTTGGCCGAGTCGCCGATGGAGTCGCGGCTCCGGCTCGTGCTGCACGATGCCGGCCTGCCCCGCCCGACAGTGCAGTACGAAGTACGCCGGCCGGCGCAGCAGGCGAGGCCGCCGCAGGCGAGGTCGCAACGGCATACGACATCGCGACGACAGGCATCGTCCGGCACCGGCCGGGGTCGCTTCATTGCTCGGGTCGATCTTGCCTACCCGCAGTGGCGGATCGCCATCGAGTACGAGGGTGACCACCATCGGGAGCGGGCGACGTTCCGCCGTGACGTGGGTCGGTACAACGCGCTGCGGGCCGCCGGCTGGCTCGTACTGCGCTTCACTGCGGACGACGTCCTCCGGCAAAGCGGACAACTCGCCCGGATGGTCCGGCAGGCCATCGCCGAGCAACGCCAGTGATCGGATCGAGGGAACCTACATTGTTGTCATCCGGCGGGTTTGACGACATGTAGGTTCCCTCGCTGAGCAGGTGGGGGTGACCGGCTCCCCTCGCTGCGTGGGCGCCGCCCCTGAAGGGGGCATCGCCGGTAGGGCGGGCCACCCCAGAAAGGGACATTCCGGGACGGTACGCCGAACGTTGAGACAAGACTCACCAGTTTCCCCGTGGCCGGGGGGACGGCCGATAACATCCAAGTTGTCGGACAGCGCCGTCCTTCGTACTCGCGTGAGGAGCGCCCAGTGACTGAGCTGTCCGCAAACCCGATGCCCGACGCCCAGCAACTCGCCGCCACCCAACCCGCAAACGCCGCGCAACCCGGCGCCGCGCAAGCCAACAAGGCACAGGCCGGCAGCGCGCAGGCCGGCACCGATGCTGCTGGCAGCGGTCAGGATCATGACGGGCCGGACGCGGCGCTGCGGTCCGACATCCGCCGGCTCGGCACCCTGCTCGGCCAGACGCTGGCCCGGCAGGAGGGTCAGCCGCTGCTCGACCTGGTGGAGGAGATCCGTACCCAGGTGCGCAGTGACGCCGAGGCCGCCGCGGCCCGGCTCGCCGCGATGGACGTCACCACGGGTACGAAGCTGGCCCGCGCCTTCTCCACCTACTTCCACCTGGCGAACATCACCGAGCAGGTGCACCGGGCCCGGGACCTGCGCCGCCGCCGGGCCACCGAGGGTGGCTGGCTGGACAAGGCCGCGACGTTGATCTCCGCTCGCGGGGTGTCGGCCGACGAGATCGCCGCCGCCGCCCGCCGGCTCGCGGTACGCCCGGTGTTCACCGCGCATCCGACCGAGGCGGCCCGCCGGTCGATCCTGTCGAAGCTGCGGGCGGTCGCCGACGAGCTCGACGTGGAGATGTCCGAAGCGGTGCTGTACGGGGCCAGTGAGCACGCCTCGGCGAGCAGCCGCCGGCTGGCGGAGCTGCTGGATCTGCTCTGGCAGACCGACGAGTTGCGGCTGGACCGCCCGGACCCGACCGACGAAGCCCGCAACGCGGTGTACTACCTGCGGGACCTGTACGCCGACGCCGCCCCGCAGGTACTCGACGATCTTGCTGACACGCTGCGCCGGCTGGGTGTCGAGACCGCCCCTACGGCGCGGCCGTTGACCTTCGGCAGTTGGATCGGCGGCGACCGGGACGGTAACCCGTACGTCACCCCGGCGGTGACCCGCGACGTGTTGATGATCCAGCACGAGCACGGCATCCAGGCCACCGACGAGGCGATGGACGCGCTGATCAACGAGGTGTCGGTGTCCCGGCGGCTGCGCGGCGTCTCGCTGGACCTGTCGGCCAGCCTGGCCAAGGACCTGGACGCGTTGCCGGAGGTGGCGCCCCGGTTCCGGCGCACCAACGCGGAGGAGCCGTACCGGCTGAAGGCCCGGTGCGTGAAGGCGAAGCTGGCGAACACCCGGCTGCGGCTCAACCGGGGCACCGCGCACGTGCCGGGCCGCGACTACCGCGGCTCCGACGAGCTGTTGTCCGATCTGGAGCTGATGCGGGCGTCGCTGGCCCGCAACTCGGGTCAGCTGACCGCGGTCGGCAAGCTGGCGTCGGCGATCCGTACGGTGTCGGCGTTCGGTCTGCACCTGGCGACGCTGGACGTACGCGAGCACGCCGAGGCGCACCACGCGGTGCTGGCCCAGATGTACGCCCGGGTCGGCGAGGTGACCGACTACAACTCGTTGAGCCGCCCCGAGCGGACGAAGCTGCTGGCCGACGAGCTGACCGGCCGCCGCCCGCTGTCCAGCATGGATGCTCCGCTGACCGAGTCGGCGCGCAAGACGTTCAACGTCTTCGGCACGATCCGCGAGGCGCAGCAGCGGTTCGGCCCGGAGGTCGTCGAGTCGTACATCATCTCGATGACGTTGGGCAGTGACGACGTGCTGGCCGCCGCGGTACTGGCCCGCGAGGCCGGCCTGGTCGACGTGCACAACGGGCTGGCCCGGGTCGGGTTCGTGCCGCTGCTGGAGACCCCGGCCGAGCTGGATTCCGGTGGCGACCTGCTCGACGAGCTGCTGTCGCTGCCGGCGTACCGGGCGATCGTTGCCGCGCGCGGCGAGGTGCAGGAGGTGATGCTGGGCTACTCCGACTCCAACAAGGAGGCCGGCATCACCACCAGCCAGTGGAAGATTCACCGGGCGCAGCGGGCGCTGCGCGACGTCGCGGCCCGGCACGGCGTACGGCTGCGGTTGTTCCACGGCCGAGGCGGCACCGTCGGCCGGGGCGGTGGGCCGACGCACGAGGCGATTCTGGCCCAGCCGTACGGCACCCTGGACGGTTCGATCAAGGTGACCGAGCAGGGCGAGGTGATCTCCGACAAGTACACGATCCCCGCCCTGGCCCGGGAAAACCTGGAGTTGACGGTCGCGGCGGTGCTGCAGGCGACGCTGCTGCACACCGAGCCGCGCCAGCCGCTTGAGCTGCTGGAAAACTGGGACGCGGCGATGGACGTCGTCTCCGACTCGGCGTACGCCTGCTACCGCTCGCTGGTCGAGGACCCGGACCTGCCGGCGTACTTCTGGGCGGCGACCCCGACCGAGTTGCTGGGCGCGCTCAACATCGGCTCCCGGCCGGCGAAGCGGCCGAACACCGGCGCCGGGCTGGGTGGGCTGCGGGCGATTCCGTGGGTGTTCGGCTGGACCCAGTCGCGGCAGATCGTGCCCGGCTGGTTCGGGGTCGGCTCCGGGCTGGCCGCCGCCCGTGAGGCCGGCCTGTCCGACGTGCTCGGCGAGATGTTCGAGCAGTGGCACTTCTTCCGCACGTTCCTGTCGAACGTCGAGATGATGCTGACCAAGACCGACCTGGGCATCGCGCGGCGCTACGTGGAGACGCTGGTGCCGGGTCCGCTGCAGCCGATCTTCGACAAGATCACCGAGGAGTACGAGCGGACGGTACGCGAGGTACTTGCGATCACCGGGTCGTCGAGCCTGCTGCAGAACAACAACGTGCTGCAGCGCACCCTCGCGGTCCGGGACACCTACCTGGAGCCGCTGCACCACCTGCAGGTGGCGTTGCTGCGGCAGTACCGCGACTCGGGGGCGGCGACGCGGACGGTGGCGACCGCGCCGGGTGCCCGGCGGGCGCCGAGCGACAACACCGCGTTGGAGCGGGCCCTGCTGACCACGGTCAACGGTATCGCCGCCGGTATGCGCAACACGGGCTGACGCAGCCGGGCCGGCCGACCAGCGGGGAGACTGGTCGGCCGGCACGGGCACCCCCCGATGCGAGCCGCTCGGTACGGTCGGTTCAGCTGGTCTCGCCGGCCACGCTGAACGAGCGGAGCCGGTCGATGGCGAGCAGGGTGAACAGCACCGCGATCACCGCGGTCATGATCACCGACACGGTGACCGACACCTGGCCGTCGAACAGTGTCGTGGCGGCCATCCGGTCGGCGAAGGTGACCACGTACTGCTGGACGGAGAGCACCTGGGTGCCGGAGACGATGTTGCCCAGCAGCCCTTCCCAGATCAGCACGTAGACCAGGCCGAGTAGCACCGGACGGCGGGTGACCAGGCTCAGCGCCACGAACAGCGCCGAGTAGGCCAGCGCTCCGGCGGCGCTCGCGGCGGCCAGGGCGAGGCCGAGGCGTACCGATTCGGCGAGCACCCCGGCGACGTACAGCGGCACCGCGACGGTCAGCGTGGTGACACCGAACGCGACGACGAGCTTCGGCAGCACGATCTGCCAGCGCGGCAGCGGCTTGCTGAGTACGTGCACGATGGTGCCGTCGTCGATCTCCGAACCGAGCACCCCGGTGCCGACGATCAGCGCCACCACCGGCAGCACCACAGCCAGGCCGAGCGCGATCAGGACCGGCTGGGCCCAGTTGCCCGGCGCGACGCCGAGCCACCGGCACAGCACGGCGAGGGCGATCACCAGCACCGGCAGCGGCAGCAGGAGCAGGAACCGGCGGCGGCCGAACAGCCCCCGCGCGGTGATCCACATGACGGTCGAGTTCACGGCTCTCAGGCCTCCACGAGGTAGGAGAAGACGCTCTCCAGGGATTCGTCCGACGGCAGCAGGCGGTGCACCCGGATCCCTTCGGTGAGCGCGATCCGGGGCAGGGCGCGGGTGAAGCTGCCGTAGTCACCGGCGCGTACGGTGATCCCACCGCCCTTGGGCAGGTCGACGCCGGTGACCGAGTCGTGGCGCAGCAGTGCCACCGCCAGGGCCCGGTCGTCGCTGGACTGTACGGCGAACACGTGCGGCCGGTTGGTCATCAGCCGCCGGATGCTGCGGAAGTCGCCGGAGGCGGCCAGCCGGCCGGCGACCATCACCTGGACGGTGCCGGAGACCTGCTCGACCTCCTCCAGGATGTGCGAGCTGAACAGGATGGTCCGGCCGGCGTCGCCGAGCGAGTGCAGCAGCGTCATCATGTGCATCCGCTGGCGCGGGTCCATGCCGTTGAACGGCTCGTCGAGCAGCAGCACCGTCGGGTCGTGCACCAGCGCGGCGGCGACCCGGGTGCGCTGGCGCATCCCCTTGGAGTAGGTGCCGATCCGCCGGTCCTGCGCCGGGGTCATCTCGACCAGCTCGATCGCCCGCCGGGCGGCGGCCGCCGGGTCGGGCAACCCGTGCAGCCGGGCGCTGGCCAGCACGAACTCGTACGCGGTGAGGAAGCCGTGCACGGCCTCCCGTTCGCTGACCAGCCCGAGTTTGCGGTAGACGCCCGGGTTGCGCCAGGTCGGTTCGCCGTCGACGGTGACGGCACCCCGCGACGGCGGCAGGAAGCCGGCCATCATGTGCAGCAGCGTGGTCTTGCCGGCGCCGTTCGGGCCGAGCAGGCCGGTGACCCCGGCATTGAGGGCCATACTGACGTCGTTGACCGCGACGACGTTGCCGTACCAGCGGGAAACCCCGGCGAGCTCGATCGCGGCGGGGCGGCCGGCGGTGCCGGCGGTGCCGGTGCCGGCGGCGGAGGTAACCGGGGCCGCGGCGGCCGGGGTGGAGCTCGGGGTCGAGGTCGAGGTGGTCATCGACGGGCCGCCTTCCGGTAGCGGGCGATCAGGGCGGCGATGCAGCCGGCGATCAGGACGACAGTGACCAGCCCGTACAGCGGGCCGAAGCCGCCGGTGTCCAGGCCGGTGCCGGCTTCGGTTATCAGCGCGTCCCGGAACAGCCAGATCCCGGTGCCCTGCACCAGGCTGGACGGGGCGACCAGACCGGCGAGCTGGTTGGCGGTGACCGACGGCAGCACCGAGAGCACCCCGCCGATCGGGGTGGTCATCAGGAAGACTGCGACGATCCCACCGGCGGCGAATGCCCGCTTACCGGTGACTGAGGCGACCGCCAGCCCGATGGCGCTGAACACACCGGCCCACAACACGGCGTACGCCAGGCCTGGGGCGAGGTCGGTGACCTCGTCCCACACCCCGGACCAGCCGGCGTCGGTGGTGAACGCGCCGCCGAGGAACATCACCAGCTGTGGTGCGCCGAGCAGCATGAACACGGCGGTGGCCAGGGCGGCGAACTTGGCCAGTGGGTAGTCGACGAGCCGCAGCGGCCGGGAGAAGTACAGCGGCAGCACACCGCTGCCGAGGTCGCGGGAGACCAGTTCGGGGGCGACCACCGCGACGAAGAAGATCACCAGCCAGCTCATCGTGTCGGCGAACTGCGCGTAGCTGAGCAGCACCTGGCCGATCTGGGCGCGGACGGCCACCAGGCCGGCGGCGGCGGCGACCACCACCCCGACGATGAACCAGGGGAAGATCTTGGCCTTGGCGCTGCGGCCGAGCCCGAACGCGGTACGCAGGCTGTGCGCGTAGAGCGCGCCGACGACGTGCCGGCGACCGAGCCGGACCCCGGTGTAGCGCTGGTAGCCGATGTCGTGGATGACGCCGCCCGGCGCGCCGTTCGAGGTGGTGCCCGCGACAGCCGGGCCGGCCGGCGTCGGCCCGGTGCCCCGGGCGGCGGTGAGCTGGTCAGACGTTGACACGGGAGTCCTCCGTGGTGGCGAAGAGTTCGGCGACCCGGTGCCGGCGCTGGTCGAGCCGGTGCAGCGGCAGGTCGAGTTCGACGACCGCGGTGAGGATCCGGTCGTACACGTCGGAGCCGGTCTCGGCGGGCACCAGCAGCAGCTGACCTTCCCGGCTGACCGGCAGGTCGGCCGCGGCCAGCCGGGCGGCCAGCGCCTCGGTGCCCTCGCTGACCTCGATCGCCAGCACGTCACTGGCGGTGGTCATGTCGGAGAGCTGGGCGGAACGCAGCAGTCGGCCGCCGTCGATGGCGATCAGCGAGTCGCAGATCCGTTCCACCTCGCCGAGCAGGTGCGAGCAGACCAGCACCGAGATGCCGAACTCGGCGCCGATCCGGTGCACCAGGGCCAGCATGGCGTCCCGGCCGGCCGGGTCCAGGCCGTTGGTCGGCTCGTCCAGCAGCAGCAGGTCGGGGTCGTGCACCAGCGCCTGGGCCAGCTTGACCCGCTGCTTCATACCGGTGGAGTAGCCGCCGATCTGCCGGTAGCGCTCCTCGTAGAGCCCGACGTGGCGCAGCGCCTCGGAGGCCCGTTCCCGGGCCGCCGCGCGCGGCAGACCGCTGATCCGCCCCAGGTGGGTGACGAATTCGGCGGCGCTGAGGTCCGGCGGCAGGCAGTCGTTCTCCGGCATGTAGCCGACCCGGGCGCGGACCGCGTCGGCGTCGGTGGTGGGGTCCAGTCCGAGCACCCGGGCCTGTCCGCTGGTCGGGGCGAGCAGGCCGAGCAGGATCTTGATCAGGGTCGACTTGCCGGCGCCGTTGGCCCCGACGAGGCCGACGATGCCGGGCTGGACCTCGACGGTCAGGTCGGCCAGGGCCGTCACCCGCCCGCCGTACGTCTTGGTCAGCGCATCGGTTGCGATGAGAGTCACCCGGTCAGCGTATGGACTGCCGGCACGTCGTGGGATGGGGTTTCCCCCTGGAGGTTCCCTGAGGTGCGACCCATGCCCTGCCACTAGGGGTGACTCCGCCGGACCCGGAAGCAAGTGTTGCTCTGGTTCGGCCCCGGACGAGACGTCGACATCGCGCGACGATGGTCGACATCCCGCGATGGTGACAGAACTCGCCGTGCCAGTCTCGACCGACGGCCGGCCGGCTGCGAAACTGTGAGTTCGATCCATTGGGGGTGTGATGACCGACGGCTGGGTGCTGCCTGACGACGTGCTGCGGGACGCGCCGGCGTACACGCCGCGGCCGTTCGAGTTGGCCGACCTTGAGCTGATCCTGTCCGAGGCGTACGCCCCGCTGACCGGCTTCCACACCCGCGCCGATCTTGCCTCGTTGCGTAGTCGCGGCCGGCTGGCCGACGGCACCGCCTGGCCGGTGCCGGTCACCCTGGAGGTGCCGGCCGGCCTGGTCGCCGGGCTCGACCTGACGAATCCGCTGCTGCGGGTGCTGGTGCTCACCGACCCGGAGGGTGCTCCGGTGGCCGCGCTGGACATCGTCGACGCCTGGCCGAGCCGGGACGGCTTCTCGGCGGTCGGCGGCCGGGTGCGCCGGCTCGGCGACGGCACCGGCGGGCCGTTCCAGCGGCTGCGTCGCAGCCCGGCGGAGGTACGTGCGCTGCTGCCCCCGGGCCGGGTGCTCGGGGTGATCGCCGACCGCCCGTTGCACCGCCCGCAGCTGGCCCAGATCGCGCACGCCGCCCGTACCCTCGCCGCGCATCTGCTGATCCTGATCCCGGTCGCCGACGGCGGGGTCAGCGGGCTGCCGCCGGAGGTGCTGGTCCGCAGTGTCTTCGCGGCCCGGGACCGGATGCCGCCAGCGACGTTGGTCGCGGTGCCGTTGACCCGGCACGGTGACGAGATCCGCGACGCGCTGCTGCGGGCCCGGGTGGCGGCCGCGTACGGCGTCACCCACCTGCTGTCCACCGGCGAGATGCTCTCCGGCGGCGGTCCACGGGTGCTGGTGCCCCGGGAGCTGGCCTACGACAACCGGGACGGTCAGTGGCGCTGGCGCGACGACATCCCGCCGCGCAACCGGCGGCTGGCGCTCGACCAGGAGGAGATCGACGACCTGCTGGACCGGGGTTTTCCGCTACCGGAGTGGCACACCCCGCCGGCGGTGGCGCGGGAGCTGGCCCGGGCCCGGCCGCCGCGCCGGCATCGTGGCCTGGTGGTGTTCTTCACCGGGCTGTCCGGTTCCGGCAAGTCGACCATCGCCCGGGGGGTGGCGGACGCGCTGCGGGAGAGCGGCGACCGGACCGTCACGCTGCTCGACGGGGACGTGGTACGCCGTGAGCTCTCCGCCGGGTTGACGTTCTCCAAGACGGACCGGGACCGCAACGTCCGTCGGATCGGCTGGGTCGCGTCCGAGGTCGGTCGGCACCACGGGGTGGCGATCTGCTGCCCGATCGCACCGTACGCCCAGGCCCGGGCGGTGGCCCGGCAGATGGCGAACGACGCCGGGGCCGGGTTCCTGCTGGTCTGGGTGGCGACCCCGTTGGAGGTCTGCGAGGCCCGCGACCGTAAGGGGCTGTATGCCAAGGCGCGGGCCGGTCAGCTGACCGGGATGACCGGGATCGACGATCCGTACGAGGAGCCGACTGATGCCGACCTGGTGCTGAACACCAGTGAGATGAGCATCGAGCAGGGCGTGCAGACGGTGCTGCAACACCTCACCGAAACGGGTTGGGTGGAGCCGCGACTGAAGCCGGCCTGACCCACGACATCCTCCTTTGTCGCCTTTTCTGCAGATGACGGCAAGTCGGGCGAGAAGCCGCTCTTGTCCGGGTAGCGGCAGCGTTATCCGGTAAATAGCGTTTCGCGCCACCCCGGCAGCACAGCCGTCCAGGCAGGACAGGAGAGGGCGACATGCCGATACGCAGTCGGATCCCGGAGCCGCTACGCCGGATCGTGCCCACCCGGTCCTGGTCGTACGGGCGGTGGACGGCCCCGAGGCGGGTGCTGCCGTCGTTCCTGATCTGCGGCGGGCACCGGTGCGGGACCGCCGGGTTGCACCGGATGCTGGCCGCTCATCCGCTGGTGCTGCGGGCGGCCCGCCGCGACGGGGTGAGCTTCTTCGACACCTCGTACGAGCGCGGCATCGACTGGTACCGGGGGCACTTCCCCCGCCAGCGCACCGCCCGCCGGTTGCAGCGACGCCACGGCGGCACCGCCAGCGCCTTCGAGACCAGCACCTACTACCTCTACCACCCGTACGCGGCGCTGCGGATCGCCCGCGACCTGCCGGACGTGCGGCTGCTGGTGCTGGTCCGCGATCCGGTGGACCGGGCCTGGTCACACTTCCGGGTGGAACGGCTGGCCGGGCACGAGCCGGAGCCATCGTTCGCTCGGGCGCTGGCGCTGGAGTCCGCCCGGCTACGCGGGCAGGAGGAACGCCTCGGGGTGGAGGCCGGGTACCGCAGCTTCGCCCACCAGCACCACGCGTACCGGCAGCGCGGCGAGTACGCCACCTACCTGGACCGGTTGGCCTCTCAGGTTGGCCGGGAGCGGATCTGCCTGGTGGAGGCCGAACGGCTGTGGACCACGCCGGCCAAGGTGTACGGCGAGGTGCTGGACTTCCTCGGCCTGCCGAGGCTCGACGAGGAGCCGTGGCTACCGCCGCCGACGCAACCGCCGGCCCTGGTCGACGGAGCACCGGGCGCACCGTCCGACGGCCTGCCGGTCGAGCCGCCCGGTGCCCGTACCCGTCGGGAGCTGGCCGACCACTACGCCCCGCACGACACGCACCTCGCCGCCTGGCTCGGCCGTCCGCCGGTCTGGCGCAGCGCGGTGGCGGAAGCGTTCCGCTGACCCGACCCTACGCAGGCGCCTACCTGGCCGGGCGTACTTCCGTTCGGCCGCACCTGCGCGATAGTGTTCGCATCTGTTGGATTTAGTGCGAGCAGGTGGGAGCAGGACGTGGTGCTGATGCTCGCGCCGCAGCGCCAGGCAGCGATCCTGGACCGGGTCCGGGCCGCTGGCGGGGTACGGGTCACCGACCTGGCCGTCGAGTTCGGCGTCTCAGACATGACGATCCGCCGGGACCTGGACGTCCTCGCCGACCGGGGGCTGCTGGCCAAGGTGCACGGCGGGGCCACCCTGGTCGATCCCGGGGCCACCGACGAGCCCGGGTTCGTGGCGAAGTCCGCCCGGCAGCAGGCCGAGAAGGCGGCGATCGCCGCACGCGCCGCCGAGCTGGTCGTCGCCGGCGGGGCGGTGGCGTTGTCGGCCGGCACCACCACGGTGGAGCTCGCCCGCCGGCTGGTCGACGTCCCCGGGCTGACGGTGGTGACCAACTCGATCCCGGTGGCCGACGTGTTCTACCGGGACGGTCGGGGCGACCGTACGGTGATCCTCACCGGTGGGGTGCGTACCCCGTCGGACGCGCTGGTCGGGCCGGTGGCCGTGACCGCCCTCCGCGACCTGCACGTGGACCTGCTCTTCCTCGGTGTGCACGGGATGAGCGAACGGGCCGGCTACACCACCCCGAACCTGATGGAGTCCGACACCAACCGCGCCCTGATCACAGCGGCGGCCCGCCTGGTGGTGCTGGCCGACCATACCAAATGGGACGTCGTGGGCATCTCCTCGATGGCAGAGCTGGCCACGGCCCAGGTCGTGGTCAGCGACCCCGGACTACCCGCACCGGCCCGCGACGTCCTGGCCGGACACGGCGTCGAGCTGTCGATCGCCGACCCACACCGATAGGAACTCAGCGTCGTGAAACGCCATGCGGTACGGCTCGCCGACGGGCGGGAACTCATCTACTTCGACGAGCGGGACGACGCCGTCCGGGAAGGACCGGACCGGCGGGAGCTGCCGCCCCCGCCACCCGCCTCGGAGCTTCGCCACGATCCGTTGACCGACGAGTGGGTGGCGATCGCCGCGCACCGGCAGACCCGGACCTTCCTGCCGCCGACCGACCAGTGCCCGCTCTGCCCGTCGCGGCCCGACCGGTCCAGTGAGATTCCGGCGTACGACTACGACGTGGTGGTCTTCGAGAACCGGTTCCCGTCGCTGAGCGACCGGGTGGGTGACGGGACCGCCGGCTACCCCGGTGGTACGCCGTTCACCCCGACCCGGCCCGGTCTCGGGCGCTGCGAGGTGGTCTGCTTCACCGCCGAGCACGGCACCTCGTTCGCCGCCCTGGCCCCGGCCCGGGTCCGCACCGTCGTCGACGCGCTGGCCGACCGGACCGCCGAGTTGTCCGCGCTGGACGCGGTGGAGCAGGTGTTCTGTTTCGAGAACCGGGGCGTGGAGATCGGGGTCACCCTGCACCACCCGCACGGGCAGATCTACGCGTACCCGTTCGTGCCGCCGCGTACCCGGTCGATGCTGGCCGCCGCCCGGCGGCACGCCGCGGCGACCGGCGGGCGGAGCCTGTACGCGGACGTGCTGGCCGCCGAGCGGGCGGCCGGGGTACGGGTGGTGGCGGCGAACGACCAGTGGACGGCGTACGTGCCGGCCGCGGCGCGCTGGCCGTTCGAGGTGCACCTGGCACCGCACCGCCGGGTGCCGGACATCGCCGCGTTGGACGACGCCGAACGGGACGCCTTCGGGCCGCTCTACCTGGACGTACTGCGCCGCTTCGACCGGCTCTTCGACAGCCGGCAGGGCACACCGTACATCGCGGCGTGGCATCAGGCCCCGGTACGTCACGAACGGGAGCTGGGTTACCTGCATCTGCAGGTGTTCACCATCCGGCGGGCGGCGGACAAGCTGAAGTACCTGGCCGGTTCGGAATCGGCGATGGGCGTATTCATCAACGACGTCCGGCCCGAACAGGCGGCTGCGCTGCTGCGTGACGCCTGACCGGCCCGGACACGTTCCACCGGACCCGACATGTCCGACCGTGCCGGACGTGGTTGCGGGGGGCCCGGGACAGGGCCCCCCGCAGGGAAGGGACGGCAGGCTGCTGGTTCACAGCCGAGGATCCACCGTTGGCGTCATGTTGCTCAGGGCGACCGCCACCGGAAGATCCCCTTGGACGCGACTGGCACCACGTCCACCCTGTTCAACGATTCGCCGGAGGAACCGGTGACGGTGCCGGCCGCGAGCTCAGGCGCTCAGCTACTCAGACGCTCGGCTGCTCAGGCGCTCAGCCGCTTGGCCAGGTTGCCGTCGAGAGCCGCCATGAACTCGTCGGTGGTCAGCCACGGAGCGTTGCGGTCGATCAGCAGCGCCAGGTCCTTGGTCATCTGGCCCGCCTCGACGGTCTCGACGCAGACCTGCTCGAGCGTGTTGGCGAACTCGGTCACCGCCGGAGTGCCGTCCAGCTTGCCGCGGTGGGCCAGACCCCGGGTCCAGGCGAAGATCGACGCGATCGGGTTGGTCGACGTCTTCTCGCCCTTCTGCCACTGCCGGTAGTGCCGGGTGACCGTGCCGTGCGCGGCCTCCGCCTCCACGGTACGGCCGTCCGGGGTCATCAGCACCGAGGTCATCAGCCCCAGCGAGCCGAAGCCCTGGGCGACGGTGTCCGACTGCACGTCACCGTCGTAGTTCTTGCAGGCCCAGACGAAGCCGCCCTCCCACTTGAGCGCGGCGGCGACCATGTCGTCGATCAGCCGGTGCTCGTAGGTGATCCCGGCGGCGGCGAACTCGGTGGCGAACTCGGCCTCGTACACCTCGGCGAAGATGTCCTTGAACCGACCGTCGTACGCCTTGAGGATGGTGTTCTTGGTCGACAGGTAGACCGGGTAACCGCGGTCCAGACCGTAGCGCAGCGAGGCGCGGGCGAAGTCACGGATCGACTCGTCGAAGTTGTACATCCCCATCGCGACACCGCCGCCGGGGAAGTTGGCGACCTCCATCTCGACCGGGGCGCTGCCGTCGGCCGGGGTGTAGGTGATGGTCACCGTGCCCGGCCCGGGTACCACGAAGTCGGAGGCCTTGTACTGGTCGCCGTGCGCGTGCCGGCCGATGATGATCGGCTTGGTCCAGCCGGGCACCAGCCGGGGGACGTTCGACATGATGATCGGCTCGCGGAACACCACGCCGCCGAGAATGTTCCGGATGGTGCCGTTCGGGGAGCGCCACATCTTCTTGAGGCCGAACTCCTCGACCCGGGCCTCGTCCGGGGTGATGGTGGCGCACTTGACGCCGACGCCGTGCTGCTTGATGGCGTTCGCGGCGTCCACCGTCACCTGGTCGTCGGTCTCGTCGCGGTACTGGATCGACAGGTCGTAGTAGTGCAGGTCGACGTCGAGGTAGGGCAGGATCAACTGCTCCCGGATCTGCTTCCAGATGATCCTGGTCATCTCGTCGCCGTCGAGCTCGACGACCGGGTTGGTTACCTTGATCTTCGCCATCGACCGGCGCTCCTCTCGGAAACTCGTGTTAGCAGTACGAGCGTACTGGATTGCCGAACCCGGTGCGCAGCGGGCGGGACGAACGAGGCGCGACACACGTCGGGGCGGGCACCCGGATGCCCGCCCCGATCGTCACGCCGGTACGGCTCAGAGGTCGGCCACGTCCGCCTGCTTGGCCCGGACCGCCTCGGCGGCCTCCTTCAGTGCGGCCAGCTCCGTGTCGGTCAGGTCGGTGGTCACCACCCGACGGACACCCTCGGCCCCGAGCTCGGCCTCCACGCCCAGGTAGACGCCGTCGATGCCGTACTCCCCGGTGACCCAGGCGCAGACCGGCATCACCGCGCCGGAGTCCTCGGCCACCGCCTTGGCCATCCGGGCCGCCGCCGCCGACGGCGCGTAGTACGCCGACCCGGTCTTGAGCAGGGCGACGACCTCGGCCCCACCGTTGCGGGTACGGACCACCAGCTCCTCGATCTTGTCCGCCGGCAGCAGCTCGGTCAGCGGCTTGCCGTTGACGGTGCACCGCGACGGCACCGGCACCATGGTGTCACCGTGCGAGCCGAGAGTCAGTGTGCGTACGGTCGCCACCGGTACCGCGAGCGTCTCGGCGACGAAGTGGGAGAACCGGGCGGTGTCCAGCATGCCGGCCTGGCCGAGCACCCGGTTGCGCGGGAACCCGGTGGCGATCTGCGCCAGCGCGGTCATCTCGTCGAGCGGGTTGGACACCACGATGACCACCGCGTCCGGGGCGTACCGGGCGATGTTCTCCGCGACGCCGCGGACGATCTTGGCGTTGACCTCCAGCAGGTCCATCCGGCTCATCCCCGGCTTGCGCGGCAGGCCGGCGGTGACGATGACGACGTCCGAGCCGGAGATCACCTCGTAGCCGGAGCCGTCCACCCCGGTGGTCGCACCGACGACCTTGGTCTCGAAGCCCTCGATCGGCCGCGACTGGTTGAGATCGAGGGCCAGTCCCTCGGGCTTGCCCTCGATGATGTCGGTCAGCACGACGGTGTCGAAGACGTCGTACTCGGCCAGGCGCTGCGCGGTCGTCGAGCCGTAGAAGCCGGCCCCGACGACGGTGACCTTCTTGCCCATTGTCGTCTCACTCCCTGCTACCGGGCGAATTTGACGGGACCGTATCAGCCAGGTAACGGCTGAGCGGGTCAGGGGCGCGCCCGGAGACCCACCTCACGCCCACCACACCGGTCGGTTCACCGACCGGCTCACCGGCCGGCCAGGCCCCGCTCGGCCAGTTCCACGACGTTGGTCAGCAGCATCGCCCGGGTCATCGGGCCGATCCCGCCGGGCACCGGGGCCAGCGCACCGGCCACCTCGGCCACGTCCGGTGCCACGTCACCGGTGTACTGGCCCTTGCCGTTCTCGCCGAGCACCCGGGTGATACCGACGTCGACGACCGTCGCCCCCGGTGTGATCATCTCGGCGGTGACCAGACCGGGTACGCCCGCCGCAGCGATCACGATGTCGGCCCGACGGGTGTGGTCGCCCAGATCCAGGGTGCCGGTGTGGCACAGGGTCACCGTGGCGTTCTCACTGCGCCGGGTCAGCAGCAGACCCAGCGGCCGACCGACGGTGGTGCCCCGGCCGATCACCACCACCTCCGCGCCCCGGATCCGGATCCCGTTGCGGCGCAGCAGGTCGACGATGCCGCGCGGGGTGCAGGCGACCGGCGCGTCGAAACCGAGCACCAGCCGGCCCAGGTTCACCGGGTGCAGCCCGTCGGCGTCCTTGTCCGGATCGACCCGCTCAAGCACCCGCTGGGTGTCGATCTGGGCCGGCATCGGCAGCTGCACGATGTAGCCGTGGCAGGCCGGATCGGCGTTCAGCTCGGCCACCACCGCCTCCACCTGCTCCTGGGTCGCGTCGGCCGGCAGGTCCCGGCGGATCGAGGCGATGCCGACCTCGGCGCAGTCGCGGTGCTTGCCGTTGACGTACGCCTGGGAGCCGGGATCCTCACCGACCAGCACGGTGCCGAGACCAGGCACCACCGACTGCTCCGCGAGCGCCTTGACCCGGGCACGAAGGTTGTCCTTGATGGCGGAAGCCGCCGCCTTGCCGTCCAGAATTGTCGCCGTCACGTCACCGATCGTCTCACGTCGCCCGATCCGCCCCGGTTGGCACCTCGCACGGACCAGCCCGGTAAAGGCCGCGCGGACCAGCCGGTCAGGGCCGCACGTCGGCACCGTACGCCGCCGCGACCTGCACCGCCTGGGCCAGGTCGATCCGCGCTCCGGTGAGGTCGAGGCCGCGCAGCTCGACCCCGGCCAGATCCGCGCCACGCAGGTCCGTGCCGCGCAGCTTCGCGCTGGTCAGCCGGGCATAGCCGAGGTCCGCCCCGGAAAGATCCACCCGGCTCAGGTCCGCCTCGGTCAGGTCGGCCTCCCGTAGCCGCAGCCCGGACAGCTTCGTCCCGGTCAGGTCCTGGCCGCGCAGCAGCACGAACCCCCAGTCCCCGCCGTCGACACGCAGCGGGCGCAGCGTGCAGTCGAGAAACTGGGTGCCGGTCAGCTTGCAGTCGGCGAACGTCGCGTCGAAGAACGACGACCGCCGGATCACGCAGTGCAGCAGCGCGCAGTGCGTCAGCCGGGCCGCGTTGGCCCGCACATTCGCCAGTACGCAGTTGGTGAAGACGCAGCCGGTCAGCACCGCCTCGGTCAGGTCGACGTCAACGAGCTCACAGCGGTCGAAGTGCACCCGGTCGAACTCGTCGAGCGCCCAGTCGGCCCCGACGATCCGCTCCTCGACGCGCTGCTGCGGCGACACGACGACGGCCGGCCGGTCAGTGGAAGAAGTGCCGGGTGCCGGTCAGGTACATGGCCACCCCGGCGGCGTTCGCCGCCGCGATCACCTCGTCGTCCCGGATCGAACCGCCGGGCTGCACCACCGCGCGTACCCCGGCGTCGATCAGCACCTGCAGGCCGTCCGGAAACGGGAAGAACGCGTCGGAGGCGGCCACCGCACCGGCGGCCCGGCCGGCGCCGGCCCGGCGTACCGCCAACTCGGCGGCGTCGACCCGGTTGACCTGGCCCATCCCGACCCCGACCGTGGCACCGTCGCGGGCCAGCAGGATCGCGTTGCTCTTCACCGCGCGTACCGCCCGCCAGGCAAAGCCCAGGTCGGCCAGCAGGTCCGCGTCGGCCGGCTCACCGGTGGCCAGCCGCCAGCTCGCCGGATCGTCGCCAGCGGCGTCGATCCGGTCGGCGGTCTGCGCCAGCCGGCCGCCGGAGACCTGCCGCCACTCGACCTCCGCCGGCTGCCACGCCGGGGCGAGCAGCAGCCGCAGGTTCTTCTTCCGGGCCAACACCTCGACCACGGCCGGGTCGAACCCGGGGGCCACCACCACCTCGGTGAAGATCTCCGCGACCTGGTTGGCCAGCTCGACGGTGACCGGCCGGTTGACCGCGATCACCCCGCCGTACGCGGAGACCGGGTCGCAGGCGTGCGCCTTGCGGTGCGCCTCGGCGACGTCGACACCGACCGCGATGCCGCACGGGTTGGCGTGCTTGATGATCGCCACGGCCGGGGCGGTGAAGTCGTTCGCCGCCCGCCAGGCGGCGTCGGCGTCGACGTAGTTGTTGTACGACATCTCCTTGCCGTGCAACTGCTCGGCCTGGGCCAGCCCGGCCGGTGCCGCCGGGTCCAGGTAGAGGGCCGCCCGCTGGTGCGGGTTCTCGCCGTAGCGCAGCACGGCGGCCCGGCGCAGCGCGGTGCCGGCGAACTCCGGCCAGTCCACCGGCTGGTCGGTGTCCGCGCCGACCAGGGTCCGGGCGCACCAGTCGGCGACCGCGACGTCGTACTCGGCGATGTCGGCGAACGCGCGGGCGGCGAGGGCGCGCCGCTGCCGCAGGGTGAAGCCGCCGTCGGCGAGGGCCTGCTCGACCAGCGGGTACGCCGACACCGAGGTGACCACCGCGACGCTGGCGTGGTTCTTCGCCGCCGCCCGCACCATCGCCGGGCCACCGATGTCGATCTGCTCCACACAGCCGTCCAGGTCGGCGCCGGAGGCCACGGTCTGCTGGAACGGGTACAGGTTGGACACCAGCAGGTCGAACGGGGCGACGCCGAGCTCGGCCAGCTGCGTGGTGTGGTCGGCGGAGCGCAGGTCGGCCAGCAGCCCGGCGTGCACGTGCGGGTGCAGCGTCTTGACCCGGCCGTCCAGGCATTCCGGGAAGCCGGTCACGTCCTCCACCCGGACCACCGGCACGCCGGCGGCGGCGATGGTGGTCGCGGTCGACCCGGTGGAGACGATCTCCACCCCGGCGGCGTGCAGCATGGTGGCCAGCTCGACCAGGCCGGTCTTGTCGTAGACGCTGATCAACGCCCGGTGCAGCGGGCGGCGGCCGTCGATGCTCGGGTTCATCGGATGGTGACCTTTCGATGCGAGATGGTCCAGCCGTGCCGGACCAGCCGGCCGACGTACTCGACGAGCTGCGCCCGTTCCGCTTCCTTGATCCGCTCGGTCAGGCTGGCCTCGTCGTCGTCCGGCTCGACCGGGACCGCGACCTGCGCGACGATCGGTCCGGTGTCGACGCCGGCGTCGACGAAGAAGAGCGTGGCACCGGCCAGCTTGACCCCGTAGGCGAGGGCGTCCCGCGGTCCGTTCATGCCGGGGAACGCGGGCAGCAGCGAGTTGTGGGTGTTGACGTAGCGGTCCCCGAAGGCGGCCAGGAACCGGGCGCCGACCAGCTTCAGGAAGCCGGCCGAGACGATCAGGTCCGGCTGGTACGCGGCGACCTCGGCGGTCAGCGCGGCGTCCCAGTCGGCCCGGCTGGCGTGGTCGGCGACCCGGGCCACGAAGGTGGGCACCCCGGCGGCCTTGGCCCGGTCCAGCCCGGCGATCCCGTCCCGGTCCGCGCCGACCGCGACGACGACCGCGCCGTACGCGGGGTCCTCGGTGGCGTCGAGCAGCGCCTGCAGATTGGTGCCGGAGCCGGAGACGAGCACCACGAGTCTGGCCGGGGACGAGGTCACCCGAGCACCCTACCCGGCCGCCGACGAGGCCCCGTCCAGGTCCCGCCCAGGTCCCGCCCAGGTCCCGCCCAACGCGACGGGCGGGCGCGACGGGCGGCAGGATTTGCGCTGACCAGATACGCTGCCCGACGCTCGGGCAAAAACACGATCTCCGACCGCCCTGAGCGTCGTCGTCATGAAGGAGCTCTCTGTGCAGCCCGGCTACCCAGGCCAAGATCCGTACGGCCAGCAGCCCCAGCAGCCCCAGGACCCGACCTCGTCGCCACCGTCCGACCCGTACGGTCAGCCGCCGTCCTCGGGGCAGCCCTACTCGGACCCGTACGGCCAGCAGCCGCCGTCGTCAGGACAGCCCTACTCGGACCCGTACGGCCAGCAGCCGCCGCCGGGGCAGCCGTACCCGCAGCAGCCGCCGGGGCAGCCCTACGGTGACCCGTACGCGCAGCAGCCGGTGCCGGGCCAGCCGTACCCCGCCGGCGGCTACGGCATGCCGGGCCAGCAGAAGAACAACAACCTGGGCCTGATCGGCATGATCGTCGGCATCGCCTCGCTGGTGCTGGCCCTGTGCTGCCCGCTGCTCGGCATCCCGGCCGGGATCGCCGGCGCGGTGCTCGGCTTCCTCGGCAAGAACAAGGTCGACCAGGGGCTGGCGGACAACCGTGGCCAGGCGATGGCCGGGCTGATCTGCGGCGCGATCGGGGTGGTGCTCAGCATCACGAGCTCGATCCTCGGCGTTCTGATGGACTTCGGCAGCGGGTTCAACAGCATCTGAGCCAGGCTCTGTGACGCGACCCGATCAGGGCGTCCCGGATCGTCCGGGGCGCCCTGTGCCGTTGCCGAGATGTCCCTGCCCGGCACCGGACCGGGCGGCGGCGGACCGGGCGGCGGCGGACCGCCGCTGGCGGGGCGCGGACCGGTCCGCCGGAGGTGCCGCCACCGCCCGCGCCGCCACCGCGCCGACCACCGCCCCGACCGCGACCACCGCGCTCGACACCACCGCCACCTGCCAGGCGACCGGGCCGACGTCGGCGAGCCGCCCGGCACCGAGCGACCCGCCGGACACCGCCGCCGCACCACCCAGGAACAGTCCGGCCACCGGCCCGCTGATCAGGGCAGCACCGATCAGCACAGCCCAGCCGGGCAGCCCGGCACCGCCCCGGTCGGACCCCGCCGGCCAGCGGCGGGCCAGCACCCACCCGGTGGTCATCCCGGCCAGCACCGGCAGGGCGAGCAGCGCCGCGCTGAGCCCGCCGGCCGGGCCGTTGGGCAGCCCGGCGAACAACGGGACCGCTGGCAGGCTGCCGAGGGTGACTTCGGTGGTCCGTACCGCCGTGTCGGATCCGAGCGCGAAGCCCGGCCCAAGTAGGTAGGCGGTCGCCCAGATGGTGGCGTTCGGCGCGTAGGCGATGCTGAGCAGCGTGATCCCGGCCTGCCCGGCCACCCCGGCCCGGTACACCCCGATGGTGTCGGCGGCGTCCCCACCGCTGATCGCCACGGACAGCCCGGCCACGGCGGCGCCGGCACCGAGCACCAGCAGCGCGGCGACCAGCCCGGCCCGCGCCGCGTGCCGGAGCAGGTCGGGGCAGCGCGCCGCCAGTCGGCGCAGCGTTCCGGTGGTCTGGCCGGCTCCGAGCAACGCGCCGATCCCGCCGAACGCCGCCAGCGTGCCCCCGGCCCGCAGCGGTTCGACCGCCGTGGTAGCGCTGTTGGTGACGTGCGCGGCGGCGGCGCCCAGCGCGCCGTACGCGGTCGCGACGGCCAACGCGACGACGATCGCCCGTACGGCGGATCCGTTGTGCCGGGCACCGACCGCCCGGGTGGTGTGCACCCCGGCCCGGTAGATCCGCCAGGCGGCGAGCGCGCTGAGCAGCAGCGGCGGCAGGCCGAGCGGACCGGTCGGCGTGTCCAGCGGTACGCCGTGCCCGAGCAGCCAGGCGGCCAGACCGATCCGGGCCGCGCCGAGGACCGACGAGTCGCCTTCGGCGAGTCGGATCAGCCACATCACCACCGCGACCGGCAGGTACGACACGACGGCGGCCCACAGGGTGGTCACCGAGGCCGCGACGGCCAGCGGGGCCCGGCCACGGCGGGCGGCGCCGGGGGCACGGCCGGGGCCGGGGTGCCGAACGGCGTCGACCGACGCGGTACTGTCCGCCGTCCGTGGCGGATCCGGGGGGTGGGCTGCCATCGTGCCTACTTTGGCACGTGGGCGCACTGATCCGGCGGCAATATCGCCGTGGCCTGGCCGGTCACCTGCCGAACCCGCCGACATTCCGGTCATTTGGCCGTACGCTCGGTGCTGGACCGCGCCGTCGACGACGGCGGTTGTCGAGTTGACGGGGGATCCTGCCGTTGACATCTCCCCCTGCTGAAGCAGGGAGATTCGACCCTCACGGGTCGAGTTTTCTGCTTCGCCGACCACAGCCGACCCGAATCAACGGCAAGGGACGGAGCACCGCCCATCGGTCTTACACAGTCTCCACAGACGTCACTTCCCACCAGCCCGGCGGTAGGCCCGACCGGCTTGGTTGTCACCGGAAAGGCAACGCCACGTTAGCACACCTGTCCGTACGCCGGTGTCCCGGTGCGCGGGTAGTGGACGTCGATCCGCCCCGGGCGGCGAATCGACTTTCCCTGTCCTGCTCCGCAGGAGTCCGTTTCCTCCCCGGTCGGAAGGCCGGAGTATCCACGGAAGGCATCTGATGACCCAGTATCCACCGGCCGCAGCATCGGCCGGCAGCGACCGCAGCACCCTGTGGGGTGTGCTCGGTATCGTGATCGGCCTGCTCTGCTGCGGCATCCTCGGCATCGTCTTCGGCGCACTGTCGATCCGCGACGCCAACCGCTTCCGCAAGTCCCCGGTGCTGGGCTGGGTGGCGATCGTGCTGAGCGTGCTGAACATCATCGGTGGGGCCAGTCTCTGGGCCACCGGAAACTACCCGATCGGCTGACCGCACGACGACGGCCGCCGACCGGTCTCCCGGTCGACGGCCGAGTGTCGGCTGTGGCCGATGAGTGTCGGCTGTGGCCGGTCAGCCGCCGGTGATCACCTGACGCATCAGCCGGGCGGTCTCGCTCGGCGTACGGCCGACCTTGACTCCGGCCGCCTCCAGCGCGACCTGCTTGGCGGCGGCGGTGCCCGCCGAGCCGGAGATGATCGCACCGGCGTGGCCCATCGTCTTGCCGGGCGGGGCGGTGAACCCGGCGATGTAGCCGACCACCGGTTTGGTCACGTTCGCCTTGATGAACTCCGCGGCCCGCTCCTCGGCGTCGCCGCCGATCTCGCCGATCATCACGATCGCGTCGGTCTCCGGGTCCTCCTGGAAGGCCGCCAGCGCGTCGATGTGGGTGGTGCCGATGACCGGGTCACCGCCGATACCGACGCAGGTGGAGAAGCCGATGTCGCGCAGCTCGTACATCAGCTGGTAGGTCAGGGTGCCGCTCTTGCTGACCAGGCCGATCCGGCCGGCCGGGGTGATGTCCGCCGGAATGATGCCGGCGTTCGAGGCACCCGGGGAGGCGATGCCCGGACAGTTCGGACCGACGATCCTGGTCTTGCCGCCCTTGGCCGTGTTGTAGGCCCAGAAGGCGGTCGAGTCGTGCACCGGGATGCCTTCGGTGATCACCACGGCGAGCGGGATCTCGGCGTCGATCGCCTCGATCACCGCCGCCTTGCAGAACGCCGGCGGGACGAAGATGACCGTGACGTCGGCTCCGGTCTCCTTCATCGCCTCGCCGACGTTGGCGAACACCGGCAGCCGGGTGTCGCCGAACTCGACCTGCTGCCCGGCCTTGCGCGGGTTGACCCCGCCGACGACGGTGGTGCCGGCGGCGAGCATCCGCCGGGTGTGCTTGGAGCCCTCGGAGCCGGTCATCCCCTGCACGATGACCTTGGAGTCCTTGGTCAGCCAGATCGCCATCTCGATCACTGTCCTTCCGGGCGGCCGGACGCCGCTGCGGCGAGCTGCGCGGCCCGCTCGGCCGCTCCGTCCATGGTGTCGACCCGCTCGACGAGGGGGTTGGCGGCCGAGTCGAGGATCGCCCGGCCCGCCTCGGCGTTGTTGCCGTCCAGCCGGACGACGAGCGGCTTGGTCACCGTCTCTCCGCGCTGTTCGAGCAGGGCCAGCGCCTGGACGACGCCGTTGGCCACCTCGTCGCAGGCGGTGATCCCGCCGAAGACGTTGACGAACACGGTCCGCACGTCCGGGTCGGAGAGCACGATCTCCAGCCCGTTGGCCATCACCGCGGCGCTGGCGCCACCGCCGATGTCGAGGAAGTTGGCCGGTTTGACGCCGCCGTGCGCCTCGCCGGCGTACGCCACCACGTCGAGGGTGGACATGACCAGGCCGGCCCCGTTGCCGATGATCCCGACCGAGCCGTCGAGCTTGACGTAGTTGAGGTCCTTCTCCTTGGCCCGCTGCTCCAGCGGGTCGACCGCGGACTGGTCGACCATCGCCTCGTGGTCGGGGTGCCGGAAACCGGCGTTCTCATCCAGGGTGACCTTGGCGTCGAGGCAGAGCACCCGACCCTCGGGGGTCCGGGCCAGCGGGTTCACCTCGACCAGGGTGGCGTCCTCGGCGATGAACGCCTGCCAGAGGCGGACCGCGATCTCGGTGATCTGGTCGGTGAGCTCGGCCGGAAAGCCGGCGGCGGTGACGATCTCGGCGGCCTTGGCCTCGTCCACCCCGACGTTGGCGTCGATGGCGATCTTCGCCACCCGCTCCGGCGTCTCGGCGGCGACCTGCTCGATGTCCATCCCGCCCGCGACACTGGCGATGCAGAGGAAGGTGCGGTTGGCCCGGTCCAGCAGGTACGACAGGTAGTACTCGTCGGCGATGTCGGCGGTCACCGTCAGCATCACCTTGCCGACGGTGTGCCCCTTGATGTCCATACCGAGGATGTTGGTGGCGTGGCTGACCGCCTCGTCGGCGTCCTCGGCCAGCTTCACGCCGCCGGCCTTGCCTCGACCACCGACCTTGACCTGGGCCTTGACCACGACACGGCCGCCGAGGCGCACGGCGATCGCGCGGGCCTCTTCCGGGGTGGTGGCGACGCCGCCGGCGAGCACGGGCAACCCGTGTCGCTCGAACAGCTCGCGCCCCTGGTACTCGTACAGGTCCACGTTTGCGCGTCCCGTTCCGTCTCCGCGGCGCGCCGTCGCGCCGCCGCCAGCGTGCAGAATCAGATGATTTCCCGGTCACGAGCGGTGACCGGCCATTGGCGCAGCCTAACCACCCGGCCCTGGGACGCCAGTAGGCGGGCGGACGGTGTGCGCAACTGCACACATCCGGCGAGCCGCCCACCCAGCCGTACGGCGACCCGGCCGCGACCACCGGCACGGCCCCCGAAAATAAGGTGTGCCGGCGACGTAACCCCCGGTGACAGGTGTCGTTGAGTGAGGTGTCGGAAACGCAGCGCGAGGCCGACGGAAGCGGCCGATGCCCTGTCGGTCGAGGGGTGGCGGCGGGGCATCGTGCATGGAGAGGCCGGACGTGTGAGGGGTGCGTCCGGCCTCTCACCCTTTTCGCTGGGTCGCTCACCTTTTCACTGGGCGGGGACGTTGCCGCGGACCCAGTCGACAATGTCGGCGGTGCTCGCCCCGGGGGTGAAGATCCTGGCCACGCCGAGCGCGCTGAGTGCCGCGATGTCCTCGTCGGGGACGATGCCTCCACCGAAGACCACGATGTCGTCCGCACCCCGCTCGCGCAGCAGGTCGAGCACTCGGCGGAACAGCGTCAGGTGCGCGCCGGACAGCACGGAGAGCCCGATGGCGTCGGCATCCTCCTGGATGGCGGTCTCGACGATCTGCTCCGGTGTCTGGTGCAGGCCGGTGTAGATGACTTCGATGCCGGCATCCCGCAACGCCCTGGCCACCACTTTGACGCCGCGGTCGTGGCCGTCGAGACCAGGCTTCGCCACCACCACCCGGATCCGAGTCTCCATCGCTGCCCGCCTCCTGCCGACCGGTCGATCCTTAACGAAGGTTAACCAACCTCGGCACATCGCCGGCAGCCCGGCCGACCCTGAGCCGCAACCCCGAATCCACCCTGACTGAACGCACGATAAGTATTGCTCAATGTAACCAGCAGTTACCAACGAGTGGCCCGATAAAAGGTTACGAAATCGGGCAATACACAACGGACGGTCGCAGATCGTCAACAGTTTTTCGCGAGTCGGGTTGTGGCGACCCTAGGGGTTGGCTACCGTGTCCACGGTTGTCCTCTGGCTCCGGCCAGAACCAACCCGGCCAACGAGCGTTAATCCCAGGTTCCGCAACGAGGTCCCGGATGCTCGCACCGCCGCCGAACTACCCGCCGATGGAGGGTGTGCGTGCGCCAGCGCCTGTCGTCAGAGCCCGATCGATATCGGGGTCGTCGCCGCGTACCGACTCCACCCCGTAGCCGCTACGCGGCGGTCATGACCACCGCCGTCGTCGGCGCGGGTGTCGTCGCCCTCGGGGCCAGCGCGATGCCCGACGCCAAGACGCTCAGCCCGTCGGCCCTGGCCGACCTGGAGAACAGCGTCGCGCTGAGCGACCAGGCTCTGGAGATCGACGACCAGGCCCTCGACCTGGACAGCCAGATCAGCGAGCGGGCCGAGGACGCCGAGCGCGCCTCCCGGGACACCGACCGGACCCCGGCCACCTCGATGACCCAGGCCGCTCCGGACGTGTGGATGCTGCCACTACGCGGCTACACCTTCACCTCCCCGTACGGCATGCGCTGGGGAAAGCTGCACGCCGGCGTCGACCTGGCCGCCGCCGAGGGCACCCCGTTCCACTCGATCCACGCTGGCACGGTCACCCTCGCCGGTTGGAACGGCGGCTACGGCTACTGCGTGATCGTCAAGCACGACGACGGGACCGAGGCCGTCTACGGCCATGCGTCCCGGCTGCGGGTCACCGCCGGTCAGCGGGTGGAAGCCGGTGATCTGCTCGGCGACGTCGGCAACACCGGCCACTCCTACGGCGCCCACCTGCACCTCGAGGTGCACGTGGACTCGGAGCCGCAGGACCCGATCACCTGGCTGCGGGGCAAGGGAGTGGACCTCAAGCTGCAGGTCGAGGCGATCTACGGTGGCGTCGTCGAGCCCTGACACTCTAAGTGACTGACGAAAACCGCTCAGACCGTACGGTCTGAGCGGTTTTCTTGTGCAGTTCGGTCGCCCGCACCAGCGAAAATATGTCCTACGTCACACTGGATCTTGTGATCTGCACCACTACCGGTCGGGCCAGCGAATCCCCCATCTGACCACGGAGAGTCACGAAAGTCCGGCCTCCGGGCGGTGCGCGCCGACTTCTCCGGCTACCCGGTACCCACCCTCTGTGCCTGGCACACCACCATTTCCGGGTCCGTGCCCCCCTTACCACGGAGGTCACCCCCGTGTCGCACCCCGAGTCCCCGGAGCGCAGCAAGCCCTCGACCCGGCGTCGGTCACCAGGGCTGCACCGGCTGGTTCCGCCCGGCAAGCACGCCCAGGTGGCGGAGTTCGGCCGCCGGACCCGTACCGCCGCCCTCACCGCGTTGGCCGTCGCGGCCCTCGCTATCGGCGGCGCGGCCACCGCACTCAACTCCGCCCCCGACCCCGCCACGACCGATCCGGCGACGACCTCGGCCCTCGCCGACCGGGCCGACTCGGCGGGACGCGCCGACCGGAGCACCCGTCAGCCGACGACCACCCCGGACAGCGGCGGGGACGAGACCGGTTTCGGCCCGGCGCCCACCGACAGCAGCACCAGCCGTGCCGAGGAGACCGGTCAACCGGCGGACCCGACCGAAGCAGCCGACGACGCCGCGCCGACCGGGACCGACGACGAGACCGCGAGATCGACCGACGACGCCGCGAGGCAGACCGACGACGCCGGCAGCGACGGCAATGACCCGGCCACGACTGCGGCGGCGGCGCAGCCGAGTACAGCGGCCAGCACGGCCGACTGGGTCACCCCGATGCCCGGCGCCCAGATCACCTCCTGCTACGGCCAGCGCTGGGGCGTGCTGCACGCCGGGATCGACCTGGCCCTGCCGGCCGGCACCCCGGTGCTCGCCGCCGGCGCCGGAACGGTGCAGGTCGCCGGCTGGGCGTACACCGGCTACGGGATCTCGGTGGTGATCGACCACGGCGGCGGTGTACTCACCCACTACGCGCACCTCTCCGCGACCAGCGTCGCCGTCGGTGACCAGGTGGCCCCCGGGGACACCATCGGCGCGGAGGGCTCCACCGGCGACTCCACCGGCCCGCACCTGCACTTCGAGGTGCACGTCGGCGGGCTGTGGAGCCAGGTGGACCCGGCCCCGTGGATGCGCGAACGCGGCGTCGACCTGGGCTGCTGACCGCTGCGGTACGGGCCGGGTCAGATCTTCTCGATCGGCGCGTGCCGCAGCACCAGCCACATCGTCTGGTCACCGAAGTCGACCTGGGCCCTGGCTCCCGGCCCGTGCCCCTCCACGGCCAGCACCCGGCCCAGCCCGTACCGCTGGTGGTTGACCCGCTCCCCCACCGTCACCTTGGGCGCGGTGGGCAGCTCGCTGGCGGTGCTCAGCCGGCTCGGATCCACCCCGAGCCGCTGAGCGAGGCGGGCGGCCTTCGGCGTACCGCCGGCGAAGCCGCCGCCGCGCGCGACCGGCGACCGGTCCGCGGCGGCCGACCGCCCACCGACCCCGCCACCCGTGCCCGACCAGGAGGTGTACGCCGCCTCGGTCCGCTCCCAGCGGACCAGCTCGGCCGGCAACTCGGAGAGGAACCGCGACGGCGGGTTGTACGCCGGCTGCCCCCACGCGGCCCGGGTCACCGACCGGGACAGGAACAGGCGCTGCCGGGCCCGGGTGATCCCCACGTACGCCAGCCGCCGCTCCTCCTCCAGCTCCCCGGTGTCGCCGAGAGCCCGCAGGTGCGGGAAGACGCCGTCCTCCAGGCCGGTCAGGAAGACCACCGGGAACTCCAGGCCCTTGGCGGTGTGCAGGGTCATCAGGGTGACCACACCCTGGTGGTCCGGGTCGTCGTCGGGCACCTGGTCGGCGTCGGCGACCAGCGCGACCTGCTCCAGGAAGCCGGCGACGGTCGCCGGCTCGTCGGACGCCTCGACCCGCTCGGTGTACTCGCGGGCCACGCTGACCAGCTCCTGCAGGTTCTCCACCCGGCCGGCGTCCTGCGGATCCAGGCTCTCCTCCAGCTCGGTCAGGTAACCCGAGCGCAGCAGCACCGACTCCAGTGCCTCCTCCGGGGTGGTGGTGGCCAGTTGCTCCCGTACCCCGTCGAGCAGCGCCACGAAGTCGGCGATCGCGTTCGCCGCCCGGGTGGAGATCCCCGGTGCCTCGGTCGCCCGCCGCAGCGCGGCACCGAACGAGATCCGCTCGCGGGCGGCCAGCGCCTCGACGCACGCCTCGGCCCGGTCGCCGATGCCCCGACGCGGCGTGTTGAGCACCCGCCGGATGCTCACCGTGTCGTCGGCGTTGACCACCGCCCGCAGATAGGCCAGCGCGTCGCGGACCTCCTTGCGCTCGTAGAAGCGCACCCCGCCGACCACCTTGTACGGCAGGCCGACCCGGATGAACACCTCCTCGAAGACCCGGGACTGGGCGTTGGTGCGGTAGAAGACCGCCACGTCGCCCGGGCGGGCCGCGCCGTCGTCGCACAACCGGTCGATCTGCCGGGCCGCCCAGTCCGCCTCGGCGTGCTCGGTGTCGGCGACGTAGCCGACGATCCGCTCGCCGTCGCCCTGGTCGCTCCACAGGCGCTTCGGCTTGCGACCGGCGTTGTTGGTGATCACCGCGTTGGCGGCGGTCAGGATCGTCTGGGTGGAGCGGTAGTTCTGCTCCAGCAGGATCGTGCGGGCCTGGGCGAAGTCGCGCTCGAACTCCAGGATGTTGCGGATGGTCGCGCCCCGGAAGGCGTAGATGGACTGGTCGGCGTCGCCGACCACGCAGAGCTCCCCCGGCGGTACGTCGTCCGAACCGTCCCCCACCAGCTCCTTGACCAGCTGATACTGCGCGTGGTTGGTGTCCTGGTACTCGTCGACCAGCACGTGGCGGAACCGCCGCCGGTAGCTGCCGGCCACGTGCGGGTGGGCCTGCAGCAGGTGCACCGTCGTCATGATCAGGTCGTCGAAGTCGAGCGCGTGCGCCTCGCGCAGCCGGCGCTGGTAGAGCGTGTACGCCTCGGCCAGGGCCCGCTCGTTGGGGCCGGCCGCCCGGTCGGCGAACGTCTCCGGGTCGACCAGCTCGTTCTTCAGGTTCGACACCTGGGTGGCCAGCCCTCGGGCCGGGTAGCGCTTCGGGTCCAGGTCGAGCTCCCGGGCGACCAGTTGCATCAGCCGCCGCGAGTCGTCCGCGTCGTAGATGGAGAACGTCGACTTCAGCCCGGCGTGCTCGTGCTCGGCCCGCAGGATCCGCACACAGGCGGAGTGGAAGGTGGAGACCCACATCATCCGGGCCCGTGGCCCGACCAGGTTGCCGACCCGCTCCTTCAGCTCACCGGCCGCCTTGTTGGTGAAGGTGATCGCCAGGACCTCACCGGGGTGGGTCTGCCGGGCCGCGAGCAGGTAGGCGATCCGGTGGGTGAGCACCTTGGTCTTGCCGGAACCGGCACCGGCGACGATCAGCAGCGGGCCACCGGCGTGGGTGACTGCCTCCCGTTGCGGGCCGTTGAGCCCGGTCAGCAGCGCGGCACCGGCCAAATTGGGCTCAACCGGCCCTCGGCCGGCCACACCGGGCTCGACCGGGGGCGGTCCGGCCGACGGACCGTCCCGATCTGGGGCAGGTGCGGATGGGGCCGCTGGGGTTTCGAAGAGTGGATGCATCGCACGGCGAGTCTATGCCGCACGACCGACAGCCCTGCGCCGCCCGCGCCGCCAGCCCGCGCCGCCAGCCCGCGCCGCCAGCCCGCGCCGGCTCAGGCCCGCCAGGCTCAGGCCCGCCCAAGCTCAGGCCCGCCAAGCTCGGGCCGTCGGCGCGCTGGGTGTCTTCCCAGAGGATGGCGGAATTCTTGCGCTGGCGTCACCGGCCTGGGCATACTCGTAGCGTGATCCGCCAGGCACGATTTTTCTTTAGCTACGGTTCCGGGAGTCCGGCTGCCGTAGGTCGCGCCTGATCATCAGACCTACAAGTGCCCCGGGCTCTCGCGAGAGCCCGGGGCACTTCGCGTTCCGGGTTCCGCGTCCACCGGGGCCGGACAGTCCAGGAGGCAGGACATGGGGACCAACGCCGTTGCGCACACCGCCGACAGCAGCGCGACGCCACCGGCCGGCACCGCCGAGGAGGCGAGCCAACCGGGCGCGACCGGCTCAACGGGGCGATCCGACGGTCGGCACCAGACCGGGACGGACGCGCCGGAGGCGGCCGATCGCATCCTGGCCATCCGGAACAGGATCAACGAGATCGACGACGCCCTGATCGCGCTCTGGCAGGAACGGGCCGAGCTGTCGAAGCAGGTGGGCGCGGTGCGGATCGCCTCGGGCGGCACCCGGCTGGTGCTCTCCCGGGAACGTGAGATCGTCGACCGCTACCGGTCGGAGCTGGGTGCCGACGGCACCCAGTTGGCGCTGCTGGTGCTGCGGGCAGGCCGCGGCCCGTTGTGATCACCGCCCGGCATCTGCGATGGCCGGCCGACCGGCCCGCACGGTGCCCAGCCGGCCCGCCCAGGCCGTGCGTCGAGGTGACGCGAGGCGACGAGCGGGCCGGCGCCGGGACTACTCGGTGACCCGCACGACGTTGCGTACCTCGGCGAAGTGGCAGGCGCTGGGGTGCGCCGACGCGTCCCGTACCGTCAGGGTCGGTTCCTCGGCGGCGCAGATGTCCTGCGCCTTCCAGCAGCGGGTCCGGAACCGGCAGCCCGACGGCGGGTCGGCCGGTGACGGCACGTCGCCTTCCAGCACGATCTGGTCCCGCAGGCCGCGTACCGTCGGGTCGGGCAGCGGGACCGCGGAGAGCAACGCCTGGGTGTACGGGTGGGTCGGCTGCTCGTAGATCTCCTCCTCGGTGCCGATCTCCGCGATCTTGCCGAGGTACATCACGCCGACCCGGTGCGCGATGTGCCGCACCACCGACAGGTCGTGGGCGATGAAGATGTACGACAGCCCCAGTTCCTTCTGCAGCTGCTCCAGCAGGTTGATCACCTGAGCCTGGATCGACACGTCCAGCGCGGAGACCGGCTCATCGCAGAGGATGATCTCCGGGCGCAGCGCCAGCGCCCGGGCGATGCCGATCCGCTGCCGCTGCCCGCCGGAGAACTGGTGCGGGTAGCGGTTGATGTGGTCCGGGTTGAGGCCGACCAGTTCCAGCAGCTCCTGGACCCGGCGGCTACGGTCGCCTTTCGGCGCCACGTCCGGGTGGATCTCGAACGGTTCGCCGATCAGGTCGCCGACCGTCATCCGCGGGTTCAGCGAGGTGTACGGATCCTGCATCACCAGCTGGATGTTGCGCCGGGCCCGGCGCATCTCGGCGCCGCTGCGGCCGGCGATGTCCGCACCGTGCACCATGATCGAGCCGGACGACGGGGTCTCCAACCCGACCAGCAGCTTGGCCAGGGTGGACTTGCCGCACCCGGACTCGCCGACGATGCCGAGCGTCTCGCCCCGGTGCAGCTGGAGGTTGATCCCGTCCACCGCGCGGACCGCGCCGATCTGCCTCTTGAACAGGATGCCCTGGGTCAGCGGGAAGTGCTTGACCAGGTCCTTGGTCTCCAGGACAACGTCACTCATCGCCCTTGACCTCCTTCCAGAAGTGGCAGGCGGAGGTCCGGCTCGGGGCCAGCGCGAACCGGGGCGGCTCCGGGTCGGCCCGGCAGACATCCTGCGCGTACCGGCAGCGCGGGTTGAACGAGCAGCCGGCCGGGATGTTCGTCAACGCGGGCGGCAGGCCCTTGATGACGTTCAGCTCCTGGCCCTTGAGGTCGATCCGGGGGATCGATTCCAGCAGCGCCTTGGTGTACGGGTGGGCCGGCGAGGCGTAGATGTCCCGCACCGGCGCCTCCTCGACGACCCGACCGGCGTACATGACCGAGATCCGGTCGGCGACGTCGGCCACCACCCCCATGTCGTGGGTGATCAGCACCAGGCCCATGTTGCGTTCCCGCTGCAGCTCCGCGAGCAGGGCCATCACCTGGGCCTGGACGGTGACGTCGAGGGCGGTGGTCGGCTCGTCGGCGATCAGCACCTCGGGGTCGAGAGCCAACGCCATCGCGATCATCACCCGCTGGCGCATGCCACCGGAGAACTGGTGCGGGAAGTCGCTGACCCGTTGTTTGGCGGCCGGGATCTTCACCAGGTCGAGCAGTTCGACCGCCCGGGCCTTTCCGTCGGCCCGGGACATTCCCCGGTGCTTGCGGAACAGCTCGGAGAGCTGGAAGCCGACGGTGAACACCGGGTTCAACGCCGACAGCGCGTCCTGGAAGATCATCGCGACCCGGTTGGCCCGGATCTTGCGCCGCTGCGATTCGGGCAGCTTGAGCAGATCCACGCCCCGGTACTTGATTTCGCCGCCGGTGACGAACCCGGGCGGTGAGTCGATGATGCCCATGATCGCCTGGGCGGTGACGCTCTTTCCGCAGCCGGACTCACCCAGGATGGCCAGGGTCTCGCCGGCCTGCAACGAGAAGCTCACCCCGTTGACCGCGCGGGCGATGCCGTTGCGGGTGCGGAACTCGACCTGCAGGTCGTTGACCTCCAGCGGCGGTGCGCTGGCGTCGAGCCCGGGCAGCGCGTCGATGGTGGCGGTGATGTCTCTGTCTGTCGCCATGGCTCACCTCACCGCAGCTTCGGGTCGAGGGCGTCGCGCAGCGCGTCGCCCATGAGGATGAAGGAGAGCACCGTGCCGACCAGCAGCCCGCACGGGAAGAGCAGCAGCCACGGGTGGTCCAGGAAGTAGACCTGGTGCTGGGAGATCATGATGCCCCAGGACTCCTCCGGTGGCTGCAGGCCGACGCCGAGGTAGGTCAGCGTCGCCTCGGCGGAGACGAACGCGCCCAGGGTGATCGTCGCGTAGACGACCATCGGGGCGATCGCGTTCGGCAGGATGTGCCGGAACATCAGCCGGCCGTGCCCGGCCCCCATCGCCTTGGCCGCCTGCACGTAGTCCAGGCCCTTGGAGGAGAGCACGCTGCCGCGCATGATCCGGGCGATGGTGGTCCAGCCGAGCACGATCAGCACAGCGGCCAGCGTCCAGACGTTCTGCTGCTTGATCACGGTCAGGAAGACGATCGCACCGAGCAGGAACGGCAGCGAGAAGAAAATGTCGGTGATCCGCGAGATGATCGCGTCCACCCAGCCGCCGAAGTAGCCGGCGAGCAGCCCGGCGATGCCACCGAGCAGGACGATGCCCAGCGTGGCGAAGATCGCGATCTGCAGCGACGGCCGGGCACCGTGGATGGCGTGCGAGTAGTAGTCGCAGCCCAGGTTGTTGAACCCGAACGGGTGCTCCCAGCTGGGCGCGATCCGGGTCCGCTGGACGTCACAGGCGCGTGGGTCCTGCCGGGTCCACAGGGTGGGGAAGGCGGCCATCGACGCGACCAGCAGTACGTAGATCGACGCGGCGATGAAGACCGGGTCACGCAGCAGTTGCCGCCGGGCGTCGGCCCACAGGCTGGCGTTGCGCTCGGTGGTGGCCGGAGCCGGGGCCGGGTCGGGTGGCGGTGGTGCCACCTCGGTGCCGCCGGCGGGGGCCGTGGGATGGGTCGGGTCACTCATGGTGGCACCTCGCTACGCTCGGTCCGCCGTGGATCAACACGGCACCGGGCCGGATGTTCGGTCCATTGCGATCACTCATAGCGGATCCTCGGGTCGAGGACCGCGTAAAGCAGGTCCACCAGCAGGTTCACCAGCAGGAAGACCATGACCAGCATGGTCACCACGCCGATCGCCACCGAGGCTTCACCGGAGGTGGCGGCCTGGGCGACCAACGATCCGATACCGCGTACGTTGAAGATCCGCTCGGTGACCACCGCGCCGCCCATCAGCGAGCCGATGTCGACACCGAGGTACGTGATCACCGGGATCAGCGAGTTGCGCAGCGTGTGCACGCCGATGACCCGCCGGTTCGCCAGACCCTTGGCCTTGGCGGTACGCACGTAGTCGGCCCGGATGTTCTCCATGATGCTGGTCCGGGTGAGCCGGGCGGTGGTGGCCAGGGAGACCGCGCCGAGCACCATGCCGGGGATGACCAGGCTGGCGGTCGGGTAGTCGGCGATGAACCCGGCGCCGAAGACGCCTCGGGAGATCAGTTCCGGTATCCAGTCCTGCCCACGTAGGACGTTGCCGAACTCGACGCCGACGTACTGGCGGACCACGACGCCGAGGACGAAGATCGGCACGGAGATGACGAAGACCGTGGAGATCTTCACCAGGTAGTCCCAGAAGCTGCCGTTACGCAGCCCAGCCAGGACACCGGCGAAGATGCCGATGACCGCCTCGAAGACGATGGCGATGAGCACCAGCTTGAGGGTGTGCGGCAGGGCCCGGGAGACCAGTTCGGTGACCGGCTCCTGCTGCAGGTTGATGCCGAAGTCGAAGCGCAGGAAGATGTCCTGCAGGCGGTCGAAGAACAGACCGAAGCACGGGTTGCCCGGCTGCTCCAGGCAGGGGTCGCCGAAGCCGAGCTTCTCGGTCATGGCGGCGAGCTGCGCTTCGGTCGGCTTGCGGTCGCCGAAGATCGCCCGGACCGGGTTGCCGCTGAACTGGATGCCCAGCGACGTGACGTAGTGCAGTAGGAACATGGTGCCCAGCACGGTGGGGATGAACTGGAGCAACCGTCGGATGACGTAGCGCCCCATCTGGGGGGTCTCCTCTCGGCGCTAAACGTGGCGGCAACAGGCCCCCTCGTGGGAGTTCCCGTTGCCGCCACGTCGCGTTACGACTTGATCAGTCAGACTCGCAGGTCAGGAGTTCTTCAGAGTGATCTTGCCGTACTCAGCGTCCGAGATCTTGTTCCAGTGGAACTCGTCGACGTTCTCGCCGTACAGCGCGGCGATCTTGCTGAACCACATCGGGATGACCGGCATGTCCTCCACGATGATGTCCTCGGCCTGGTTGTAGAACGGGATCGCCGCCTCGAGGTCCGCCGCGGCGTCGCCCTGGGCGATCAGCGCGTCGAAGTCGGGGTTGTTGTAGCCCGAGCTGTTGCTGTCCGAACCGGAGCCGTAGAGCGGGTAGAGGTAGGTCTCGACCACCGGGTAGTCCGGGCCCCAGCCGAGCCGGAACGGACCGGTGAACTCCTTCTCGTCGGCGGTCGCCAGGTACTCGGGGAACTGCAGGTTGACCTTCAGCTCGTAGTCGATGCCCAGCGCGGCCTTCAGCTGGTCGCCGACCGCCTGCAGCCACTGCTCGTGACCGGCACCGGCGTTGGCCCACAGCACCAGCGGCTCGCCGTCCCAGCCGCCGGCCTCTTCCAGCAGCTCCTTGGCCCGGTCGACGTCCTGGGTGCAGTACTCGCAGACGCCCGGACGGTAGCCGTCGAAGGTCGGCGCCACGACGCCCTCGGCGGGGGTGAACCGGCCGTCGAAGACGGCGTCGATGATGCCCTGCCGGTCGATCGCGAGCGAGAAGGCCTGCCGCACCCGCTTGTCGGCGAAGCGCTCGTCGTAGGTCGGGAAGCCGACGTAGGTGAAGCTGTCGCCGGGGGCCTCGTACATCCGGTCGCCGTACTGCTGCTTGGCCTCCTGGTACCGCGCCGGCGGGATGGTGTACATCACGTCCAGCTCGCCGGACTGGAAGGCGGCGTAGCCGGCGTCCACATCGGCGTAGATCTTGTAGTCCAGGACGTCGGCCGCGCCCTTTTCCTCACCGGCCCAGGTCTCGCTGCGCGCCAGCTGGATCCGCTGGTCGTGCTCCCAGCTGCCCTCGATCTTGTATGGACCGTTGCCGATCGGGGTCTCGTTGCAGGCGTCGGTGTCCGCGAGGCAGGCCTCGGCCATCGGGAAGAACCCGGAGTAGCCGACGATCGCCGGGAAGCCGGCGAACGGCTCCTTCAGCTCGACGGTGAAGGTCAGCTCGTCGACCTTCTGCAGGCCGGAGAGCTCCTCGGCCGCCGGCTCCTCGCCGCTGACCTCGTCGATGCCGGCGATGCGCTTCATGAAGTACGCGTTGTTCTGGGCGTTGGGCCCGTACGCCGTGTAGTTCCACGCCCGGATGAAGGCGTCGGCGTTGACCGGCTCACCGTTGTCGAAGGTGTAGCCGTCCTTGAGCGTGACCGTCCAGGTCTTGTTGTCCTCGGACTCGATCGACTCGGCGAGGTCGTTCTCCGGCTCACCGGTCTCGGCGTTGTACTTGACCAGACCACGGTAGAGCTGGCGGATGACCAGGATGGACGGCTCGTCGTCACCAGCGGACGGCAGCAGGAACGCCGGCTCCGAGGCGTAGATGCGAAGCGTACCTCCGGAGTTGTTGTTCTCCGTGGTTTCTTCGCCGTCGCTACTGCAAGCGGTGGCGAACAGAGCGATGGCGGTCGCTGCGACCGCCACCTTTAGGGTTTTCCCACGCATGGGAGAGCCTCCTCAGGGCGCTCACGGGGGGGTTGTGAGGTGACTGACACTGTGACACCAGGTAGCCCGTTGCGTGAAGGTGCCGTTATCAAGGTGATACGCGGACGGGACGGCCCCGATACTCCGGTCAAGATCACTCAACCGTCGCTCAGACCCGCCCTGACCTGGGCATCGGACCACTGTACAACCCTTATTACTGCAGAGTAGGAACGCCCTCGTGTGACCTTCCCCGCGACCCCTCCATCACGTTCGGATGTCAAGTGAATACGAATAGTCACCACTTGTCCGAGGTGCCCGGATGCCGGATTAGCGGCAATTTCCGGCTTGTAACCTCAGGGTTAACACCGGTCCGCAGCAGACCCACAACGAGCCAAGAACCAGGCCCGCCATGATCGACTCCGGACGGATCGCCAACCAGGTTCCCACCATCCGGGAGATAGAGCAAGTCCGCTGGTCGGTCAGATGAGCCGCCGGTCCGCCGCCCATCTGGACAGTTCGTACCGGTTCGACATCTGCAGCTTGCGCAGCACGTTGGAGACGTGGGTCTCCACCGTCTTGATCGAGATGAACAGCTCCTTGGCGATCTCCTTGTAGGCGTAGCCCCGGGCGAGCAGCCGCAGCACCTCCCGCTCCCGGTTGGTCAGCTGGTCCAGCTCCGGATCCACCACCGGCGCGTCCGACCGGGAGGCGAACGCGTCCAGCACGAACCCGGCCAGCCGAGGGCTGAACACCGCGTCCCCGTCGGCCACCCGTTGGATCGCCGCCGCCAGATCGTCCGGTGAGATCGTCTTCGTCACGTATCCACGGGCGCCCGCCCGGATCAGCCCGATCACGTCCTCCGCCGCGTCCGAGACACTCAGCGCCAGGAACCGCACCGACGGCCGCGCCACGCCGGAGCCCCGCAGCACCGCGTCCAGCACCGCCCGTCCCCCACCATCAGGCATGTGTACGTCGAGCAGCACCACGTCCGGACCGACCGCGGCGATCCCGCTGACCGCCTCGGCCACCGTGCTCGCCTCGCCCACCACATCCACATGGGCACCGAGTTCGGCGCGGACCCCGGTGCGGAACATCGCATGGTCGTCGACCAGGAAGACCCGCAACCGCCGTCCGTCCGGCTGCCCCGGTGCCCCACCCGCCGCCGGCTGGCTGGTCGGTTCACTCATCTCTGCCCCTCTCCAGGCTGTCGGCGCTCCGGCGTGGGCTGTGGACTCTGCGGCCCAGGTTGCCGGCCCTGCGGTCCAGGTTGCCGGCTCTCCGGCCCGACCGGCAGCGTCAGCCGGACCTCGGTGCCCGAGCCCGGCGTACTGATGATCTCGGCTCGACCGCCGTGCCGGCGCATCCGGCCGACGATCGAGCCGCGCACCCCGTGCCGGTGCTCCCCCACCCGGGCCGGGTCGAAGCCCGCGCCCCGGTCCCGGACGAAGACGCTGAGCTGCTCCGGCTCCACCTCCGCGTACAGCGACACGGTCTGCACCCCGGCGTGCCGCGCCGCGTTGACCAGCGCCTCCCGGGTCGCCGCCACCAACGCGCCGACCCGCTCGTCGGTGCCCCGGTCACCCACCACAACGGCCTCGACGGACAACCCGAAGGTGTCCTCCACCTCGGCCGCGACCTGCTCCAACGCCGCCGCGAACCGCTCGGTCGGCGAGGCGGTCGGCTTGTAGAGCCAGTTCCGCAGCGTCCGCTCCTGGCCCCGGGCCAGCCGCTGCACGGTCTTCGGGTCGGCGGCGTTGCGCTGGATCAGCGCCAGGGTGTGCAGCACCTGGTCGTGGATCATCGCGGCGAGCTCGGCCCGCTCCTGCTCCCGGACCCGGCCTTCCCGCTCGGTGCGCAACTGGTTGAACGTCCGCCACAGCACCGGGGCGGTGACCACCCCGACGCCGGCGAGACCGACCAGGGCGAAGATGACGCCGTTGACGACGGCAGCGAAGTCGCCCCGGGGCGAATACACCGCGGCCACCCCGATCACGCCGACCGCCACCAGCAGCCCACCGCCGATGAACCGCAGCAGGAAGGCCCGGCGGTCGCTCTCGTCGACCACCGCACCCAGCCACGGCACCTGCGGCAGGGTCTCCCGCCAGGCGCGCCGCCGTTCCGGTGCCGACTGGTGCCAGATGATCCCGGTCCCGACCGCGATGACCGCCACCAGCCAGCCGGCGGTGGCACTCACCCCACTGGACTCGAAGACCAGCACCTGGATCAGGATGATACCGAGGCCGATCGCCACGAACGGCAGTAGTTCGCCCAGGTCGCGACGCTTCGGCGGCCCGGCGGTCGCGGGTGGCACCACCGCCCAGAACGCCGCGTAGAGCAGCACGCCGAGTCCGCTGAACCCGATCAGTACGACGAACGCCACCCGTACGCCGACCACCGGCAGTCGCAGGTGGTGGGCGATCCCGGCGGCGACTCCGGCGACCACCCGCTGCTCGCGGCTGCGATACAGACGTGGCGGCTCGATCGCGGTAGTGATCGCTGCCTCCTCGGCGGATGGGACGTGGACGATCTGACGGCCGATCCGGCCGGCGCCCGCTGGCGGTGAGTTCGGCCGGCGAGTTCAGCCGGTGGATTCGATCGTCACACGGCGACGACCCGCGCGACCACGGGGACGTCCCGGACAACCACCGTCTGGAAAGTCAGGGTGGCGTCAGGGTCGATTCCCGAGGCAGGTCGGACAGCCGGGCACGGAGGATCACAAGTATGACCGACGACCCGACCAAGCCAGGTGGACCGGCTCGGCCACCCGACCCAGCGACCATACCGGCGCAGCCGCCCGACCATGCGGACGAGTCGGCACCGCAGCCCGGCACAGCAGGCGGGCCGGCCGACGGGACCGCGTCGGCCCCGCCGACGGACGCCCCCGGGTACGGCTGGCCGCCACCGCCACCGCCACCGCAGGCCGAGGCCCTCGCCTCGCGGTACGGGTTGATCAGGCCGCGTCAGGGCCGGTACCTGGCCGGGGTGTGCGGGGCCATCGGCCGGGCCACCAACACCGACCCGGTCCTGTGGCGGGTGCTGCTGGCGGTGCTCGGCTTCTTCGGCGGCATCGGCATCCTGGTGTATCTGGTGGTGTGGCTGGCCACCCCGAGTGAGGGGGACAGCACCTCGCCGGTGGAAGGGCTGCTGGGCCGGGGCCGGTCGAGCACCTCACCGGTCGTCGTACTGGTGATCGGCATCCTCGCCGCTGTCATGTTCGGCTTCATCGTCACCGACGGGTTCCGGGCCGTCCTGCTCGGCTCGGCGGTGCTGATCGGCGGCGCATTGCTGCTCAACCGCAGTTTCCGGGAGGACGGCCCGCGACCGGCCGGACCCCCGGCGCCGGCACCGCCGGGATACGGCCCACCACCACCCGGATACGGCCCACCGCTGGCAGGGTACGGTCCACCACCGCCGCACGGGTACAACCCACCACCGCCACCCGCGCCGGTAGCGGGAACGGCGGGAGCAGCCGTACCGGTCGCCGCCGGGCAGCTGGCCCAGGCACGGCCGGACGACCCGCCGACCCACCCGCTGCCGGTGTACCCGCCGGTAGGCCCGCCACCACCGGCCGGGGGCTACCGGGCACCGTTCGCGCCCTACGGCCCGTACGCCGGTCGTAGCGGGCCACCGGGGCAGTTCCCCCCGCCGCCGGTCCCCCCGCCGCCGGCGGCCGCACCACGGCCCCGCAAGGAACGGTCCCGGCTGGGCACCATCACCTTTTCGATGATCTTCGTGGTGCTCGGGCTGGTCGCCGCGCTCGACCTGACCGACCTGGCACCCACGCCACCCTCGGCCTACTTCGCGGCGGTACTCGCCACGATCGCGGTCGGGCTGCTGGTCGGGGCCTGGATCGGCCGGGCCCGCTGGCTCATCGCGCTGGGTCTGACGGCTGCCGCTGCGGTCGGTGTCTCCAGCCTCGTCGAGTCGGCCAAGGAGGCCACGTCGGAGCCGGTGGTGTGGAAACCGGCAACCTACGGCCAGGTGGATTCGCGGTACGCGGCGACATTCGGCGACGCCGTACTGGACCTGCGCAACGTGGACTTCACCGACCGGCAGAAGGACGTGACGGTCTCGCTGTCGTTCGGCAAACTCCGCGTCTACCTACCGGACGAGGTCGACGTCCGGACCGAGACCGACATGAACGCCGGCAACGCGTCCGTGCTCGGCCACCGCTGGGACGGCTTCGAGCAGGGCAGCCGTGTCGTGGAGGACCTCGGATCGGACGGCACCGGCGGCGGCGAACTCACCCTGCGGATCGAAATCAACGCTGGCGACTTGGAGGTCATCCGATGAAACGGCATCGTACCGACGGCGTCTCCCTCACCTTCGGGCTGATCTTCCTCCTGATCGCCGGCTGGTGGTTGATCGCCCAGTCAGTCAACGTACCGCTGCCTCGAGTCGGCTGGATCGTCGCCGGCGGGCTGATCCTGATCGGCGTACTCGGGTTGGTCGGTGCCTTGCGGTCCGGCCGCCGCGAACCTCCCGCTGGCACCGCTGGCCAGGACAACGGGCCGGCGGACGCCGACGAGCACAGCGGCGGACCGGCGGACGCCCACGCCCGGACGCCCGACGCCGCCGCGCCCGGCGAGCCCGCGCCCGGCCAGCCGGCTACCCCGCCCAGCGGGTCGGGTGGTTGACGGCCCGCTGCAGCCCACCGGTGGTGCACCTATGCTGGGTCCGCGTCCCACCATTGCCGCGAGGAGCCCGTCCGCCATGTCCGACACCCCCGTACCAGTCGCTTCCGTGCTTCGCACCCGCGTCGACATCGGCGAGCGCGCCGCCCGAGCGCTGACCGCCGAACTCGCCCGCGACAACGCGGCAAAGCACGTCCTGCTGGTCGAGGTGGTTCCGGGAACGAGGGTGGTCAACGCCGCCATCGACGCGCTGCTGCCCGGCGACACGATGACCGTGGTGCCGGCCAGCGTCGACCAGACGGCACAACTGCGGGCGGAGATCGCCGGTCACGGCCCGTGGGTCGACGAACGGGTCCGGGTGATCGAGACGGTGTCGGCCGCCGACCCGGCCGATCTGCTGATCGTCGGAACCGTCCTCACCGGAAGTGGTGAACAGGCCCGCACCATGATCGACGGCTACGGCAAGTACCTCACCGAAGGCGCCGTACTGTCCGTGGCCGTCGCGGCGCTGCCGGGCGGCACCTCCGGTGCGGCCGCCGAACTGGACCGGCAGGCGGCGCTCTTCGGCGTCGGCAGTGACCTGGTGCTGCGCAACGTCCCGCCGCTGCGGGTGCACCGGCTGCGGTTCACCCCGGCACCGGTCGACCGGACCGCCAAGCTGGGGCCGGCGTTCCGAACCAGCAGCGTTCCGCTGACCCGGGGGATGCACATCGACTCCAGCGGCGTGGCCGCCGCCGGGATCGCCCTCGGGCTGGCCGCCGCGACCCGGCTGGCCCGGCCGAAGAGCCGGCTCTGGCTGCTGCCGGCGTTGGCCGCCGGCCCGGTCGCCGCGTTCTTCCGCGACCCGCAACGCGACGTACCGGAGGACCCGACCGCCGTGGTCGCGGCGAGCGACGGCCGGGTGCTGTCGGTGGAACGGGTGCACGACGAACGGCTCGGTGCCGCCGGGTTCCTACGGATCGCGGTCTTCCTCTCGGTGCTCGACGTGCACGTCAACCGCAGTCCGGTCGCCGGCCGGGTGGTTGACCACTTCGTCACCGACGGGGGTTTCGCCGCCGCGATGAAGCCGGCCGCGGAGCACAACGTCGCCGCGTACACGGTGCTGGAGACCTCCCACGGCCGGGTGGTGGTCGCGCAGCGTACCGGGATGGTGGCCCGCCGGATCGTGCACCGCGCCCCGGTCGGCAGTCTGCTCGCCAAGGGCGAGCGGTTCGGACTGATCAGGTTCGGTTCGCGCACCGACGTCTACCTGCCGGCGGACGCCGCCGAGGCGCTGGTCGGGCCGGGTGACCGGGTGGCCGGTGGCAGCTCGGTGATCGCCCGCTGGCGCTGACCCGCAGGGCCGGCCGGTCGGGGCCGGCCGGTGACTGAGGGTCAGGCGGCCCGTCGCTGGTGCAGCCAGAGCAACGGCCCGCTCACCAGGTAGGCCAGCACGATCAGGCCGAAGGTCAGCCGGGCGTCGATCAACGCGCCGACCACCGGCACGACCCACAGCCACGGCGGCAGCTTGATCAGCCGGGCCAGCTTCACGTACGGGAAACTGGAGACCATCGCGAAGGCCAGCAGCGCCACGACCGCCAGCTGCGCACCACCGGGGATCGGGACGTCGATCAGCACGCCGAGACCGAGGACGGCGGCGGCCAGCGTGGTCGGTACGCCGGTGAAGAACCCACCGTCGCACGGCGACACGTTGAACCGGGCCAGCCGGATCGCTGCGCAGCCGGCGACCAGGGCGCAGGCGACCGCCGCGGCGGTGGTGGAGACCGAGCCGGCCAGCGAGGCGTAGACGACGACCGGGGCGGCCAGCCCGAACGAACACATGTCGGCGAGTGAGTCCATCTGCGCGCCGAACGGGCTCGCCACCCCGAGCCGGCGGGCCAGCGCCCCGTCGAGTCCGTCGAAGACCACGCAGGCGATCAGGCAGGCCGCAGCCGGGCGTACGTCGCCTTCCATGGCCAGAAAGATGGCGGTGAGGCCGAGCGTGAGGCTGGCCAGCGTGGTCGAGTTGACCAGCACGAAGCCGGCCCGCCGGGCGGCCGTCGGGGTGCCGGGCAGCAGCGGTACGGGAGCCGGCTGCAGCCCGCCGGGCCGGCTGTCCGCCGTGGCGGTGTGGTCCTCAGGGGTGATCGGGTGGTCCTCGACGCCGGCGGCAGGTGCCGGACCGACCGGACCGACCGCCGGGCTGAGCGGAGCGATCGCGGCGATCTCGGCCGCCGTCAGCGGGTCGACCCGGTACCGTCCGACGGAGTCCGCCGACCGCCGGCCGAACCGGAGCCGGTCGCTGCCGCTGCGGCCGACCCGCACCAGCAGGACCTGGCGGGCCAGGCTGCCACTACGACGAAGCGGACCGGTCCATCGACGGCCCGCCCATTGACGTCCTGCCGGCCGGGGACTGTCAGTCGTACGCCGCCGCCGCCACGGGGCTCTCGCCACGGATCCCTCCATCATCGGTCGGTCGTCCCGCGCAACTTGCGCCGGACGCCCGATTATGCGGCCTACACCATTGCACAGCCGACGCGGGATGGCGAGAGATCAGTCTGAGTTATGCCGGTTCGTCCGGGCCAAACCGGTCACCTGCTCACGGCGGTACGCTAGCTCAAGCAAGCAGCGCTAGCTGGAGCTAGCACCGACCACGGCCTTCCCGGCGGCGCCGCCGAGCGTCGGAGGCACCGCCGGGGTCGGGTCAGACCAGCCGGGCGGCTCCGACCGCCTCGGCGGTCACCTCGGTCAGCTCCGACCGGATGGCTGCCAGATCCGTACGGGCGAACCAGCGGGCCTCCGAGGTCGACCCACCGATGTCAGTGACGATCGGCAGGGACGGGCGGTCCACCTCCACCTGGTAGAAAGCGCGCACCCCGTGCCAGTCGATCGGGTAACCCTCCGGACCGAGCGAGGCCGCGTCCCGGTGGCTGGCCACGCCGAGCAGCCGGACCAGCCGGCCACGCTGGCCGGTCTCCTCGACCAGCTCGCGGATCAGCGCCGTGCCGGGCTGCTCGCCGTAGTCGGTGCCACCGCCGGGCAGATGCCACCGACCGGCACCCGGGTAGCCGGGCGCGATCCGGGTCAGCAGGACCCGCCGGGCCGGGTCGGTGGCGACCGCGTACGCCGCGAACCGTTGCGCCCGGTGCAGCCCGTCCGGCCCCGGTACGGCGTAGAACGACGGGAAGTCGGGAGCGGTGTCCGGCCGCAGGTCGATCGTCTCCGGCGGCAGGCCGAGAGCGCTGGCGGTGAACGGACGCAGCGGCAACTGCTTCGCCTCGTCCAGACTGCACCACCGGGCGAGGTCGGTGGGCTGGTTGATCCGGTGGCAGATCTGTCCGCCACGGATCGACGCGTCGTAGATCAACCGGTCGGTGTGCAGGGTGATGCCGCGCCGGGGAAGGGAGCGCATGTCGGCGAGGACGTCCCGCAACCCGGTGACCGCGACCGAAATGCCAGTTTCCGCGGCGGTCTCCCGGACGACGGTGTGGTTGGGATCCTCCCCGTGGTCCACTGCTCCTCCCGGCAGCGACCACACCCCGGGTGTACCAGAGCGCGGAGAGGCGCGGACCAGCAGAACCCGGTCCTCCGAATCGGCACAGACAGCGTATGCCGCGATCCTGCGAAGCGGCTCTAGGGCGGGAGTCACGAGTCCGAATTCTGCCCGCAAGTGGCCAGTCGGCGCGGACGACTGTCAGATTGGCGACAGTATTCTAGGTAACTACTTGACTACCTAGAGCCGCATTCCGGGACGGATCAGGGTATTGATCCGGGGGGTCACCGAGGTCGCCGAGGACCGCCGCGCGGACCGTTGAAGCATGACGACCTCCCAGAACCCCACAGCTCAGGCCCCGTACAAGCAGCTCCGGCGACCCACCACGGACCGCATGATCGCCGGTGTCGCCAGCGGCCTCGGCCGCTACTTCGACACCGACCCCACCCTGGTCCGGGTGATCTTCGCGGTGGTCACCGTACTGACCGGCGGCCTGGCCGCGCTGACCTACCCGGTGATCTGGTTCCTGATGCCGGAGGAGCCGCCGACCGCGCCGCCCTGGCCCGGCGGCACCACCGACTGACCGGTCAGCTCACTCCCACTCGATGGTGCCCGGCGGCTTGCTGGTCACGTCCAGCACCACCCGGTTCACCTCGGGCACCTCGTTGGTGATCCGGGTGGAGATCCGGCCGATCACCTCGTACGGCAGCCGGGACCAGTCGGCGGTCATGGCGTCCTCACTGGACACCGGACGCAGCACCACCGGGTGGCCGTAGCTGCGCCCGTCGCCCTGCACCCCGACGCTGCGCACGTCGGCCAGCAGTACCACCGGGAACTGCCAGACGTCGCGGTCCAGCCCGGCGGCGGTCAGCTCCTCGCGGGCGATCAGATCGGCGGCGCGCAGCAGGTCCAGCCGCTGCCGGTCGACCGCCCCGATGATCCGGATCGCCAGACCCGGGCCGGGGAACGGGTGCCGCCAGACCATCGCCTCCGGCAGGCCGAGTTGCAGGCCGAGCGCCCGCACCTCGTCCTTGAACAGCGTGCGCAGCGGCTCGACCAGGGCGAACTGCAGGTCGTCCGGCAGCCCGCCGACGTTGTGGTGCGACTTGATGTTGGCGGTGCCGGTGCCGCCACCGGACTCCACCACGTCCGGGTAGAGGGTGCCCTGCACCAGGAACTCGACGTCACCGGCGGCGGCCACCTCACGGGCCGCCGCCTCGAAGACCCGGATGAACTCCCGACCGATGATCTTGCGCTTCTGCTCCGGGTCGGTCACCCCGGTCAACGCGCCGAGGAACTGGTCGGTGGCGTCGACCACCTTCAACTTGATCCCGGTCGCGGCGACGTAGTCCGACTCGACCTGCTCGGCCTCCCCCGCCCGCAGCAGCCCGTGGTCGACGAAGACACAGGTCAGCTGGTCGCCGACAGCCCGGTGCACCAACGCGGCGGCGACCGCCGAGTCGACCCCGCCGGACAGCCCGCAGATGACCTCCTTGGCACCGACCTGCTCGCGGATCCGGGCCACCTGCTCGTCGATGATGTTCTGCGGCGTCCAGGTCGGCTCGATGCCGGCGATGTCGTACAGGAAGCGGGTCAGCATCAGCTGGCCGTGCGCGGTGTGCCCCACCTCCGGGTGGAACTGCACCCCGGCCCGCCGGCCGGCGAGATCCTCGAACGCGGCGACCGGCGCCCCGGCCGAACCGGCGGTGACCGTGAACCCGTCCGGCGCGGCGGTCACGCAGTCGCCGTGACTCATCCACACCGGGATCTCGGTCGGCAGCTCCCGCAGCAGCACTCCGGCCTCGGGGCGGGCGGCCAGCGGGGTGCCGCCGTACTCCCGGTTGCCGGTGTGCGCGACCGTGCCGCCGAGCGCCAACGCCATCGCCTGGAAGCCGTAGCAGATGCCGAAGACCGGCACCCCGCCGTCGAACAGCTTCGGGTCGACCTGCGGGGCACCGTCGGCGTAGACGCTGGCCGGGCCGCCGGACAGGATGATCGCGGCCGGCTCCTTGGCCATCATCTCGGCCACCGGCATGTCGTGCGGGACGATCTCCGAGTAGACCTTGGCCTCGCGCACCCGACGGGCGATCAGCTGGGCGTACTGGGCTCCGAAGTCCACCACCAGGACCGGACGCGGCGTGCTCATGCTCCGGAGCCTACCGACCGTCGCCGGACCGTCCCGACGATGGTTCAGGGTCGCGGCTCAGCTCGCCGGCGGGCGGCGGTCCGGAGCGCCCTTGACCGGCCAGTGGGCCATCGCCCGCTCGGCGAGCGCGACAATGGTCAGCGACGGGTTCACCCCCAGGTTCGCCGGCACCGCCGCGCCGTCGACCACGTGCAGGCCCGGACAACCGAAAACCCGGTGGTACGCGTCGACGACGCCGTCCGCGCGGGTGGCCCCGATCACCGCCCCGCCCAGAATGTGCGCGGTCATCGGCACGTCGAACGGCTCGGTGACCGCGCCGCCCGGGATGCCGCCGATCTCGTCGGCGAGCAGCCGCACCGCCCGGTGACCGGCCGGGATCCAGCTCGGGTTGGGTCGGCCGTGCCCGTGCCCGGCGACCAGCCGGCCGCGTCGGTGGTACGTGGTCAGCGAGTTGTCCACCGACTGCATCACCAGCGCCACGATGGTCCGCCGGGACCAGTCCCGTACCGACAGCAGCCGCAGCGTCTCCCGGGGCCGGCCGGCCAGCGCGGCCAGCCAGCGGCGCACCCGGTGCGGCCCGCCGGGCACCAGCGCCGACTGCAGCAGCCCCATCAGGTTGGACCCGTCGCCGTAACGCACCGGCTCCACGTGGGTGCCCGGCTCCGGGTGGAACGAACTGGTGATCGCCACCCCGTCGGTGAAGTCGAGGGCGCGGCGGCGGGCGGCCCGGCAGGGGACAGACACGCCGAGGATCGCCTCCGAGTTGGTCCGGGTCAGGGCGCCGATCCGGGCGGAGATCGCCGGCAGCACGCCGGTGGCGCGGGCGGCGTGCAGCAGCCGCTGGGTGCCGAGCGCCCCGGCGGCGAGCACCACCTGGTCGGCGGTGATCGTCTGCCGGCCGCCGACCCAGGCACCGGTACGCCGTACGTCGATCAGGTAGCCGGCACCGTCCGGACCCGGCCGCAGCCCGACGACCGTGGTCAGCGGGCGGACCTGGGCTCCGGCCCGTTCGGCGAACCACAGGTAGTTCTTCGGCAGCGAGTTCTTGGCACCGACCCGGCAACCGGTCATGCAGGAACCGCAGTGGGTGCAGCCGACCCGGTCCGGCCCGGCCCCACCGAAGTACGGGTCGGCGACCCGCTCACCGGGACGACCGAGGTAGACGGCGACCGGGGTGGACCGGAACGTGTCGGCGGCACCCATCCGGTCGGCGACCGCCCGCATCGCCTCGTCGGCGGCGGTGGTACGCGGATAGTCGACGACGCCGAGCATCTGCTTTGCGCGGGCGTAGTGCGGGGCGAGTTCGGCCCGCCAGTCGGTGATGCCGGACCACTGCGGGTCGGCGTAGAAGTCGTCCGGCGGCTCGTAGAGCGTGTTGGCGTAAACCAGCGACCCGCCGCCGACGCCGGCACCGGACAGCACCAGCACCCCGGCCCGGCCGCTGCTCTCCCCCGTGGGTGTCTCCCCTGTACCTGTTCCTCCTGCGCGTACGCGGGCTGCTCCGCGTCGGCCGGCCGGGCGCAGCAGGGCGATCCGCTGGATTCCGTAGCAGCCGAGCGCCGGCGCCCACAGGAACCGTCGCACCCGCCAGGAGGTGCGCGGCAACTCGTGGTCGGCGAAGCGGCGGCCGGCCTCCAGTACCAGCACCGAGTAGCCCTTCTCAGCGAGCCGCAGCGCGGCGACGCTGCCGCCGAACCCGGACCCGATCACGACCACGTCGTACCGCATCCCGCCATCATTACCGACTGGTAACCGCTGCACCACCAGCCGATCCGCCGATCCATCCGCTAGCGGATCGGCAAGCAGCCGGAGGAAGTAGACCTAAGTTGTAGACGAAAAGTAGCCTTATACGTAGATTTCTCTGCATGGCGACGACGACGATCCGGGTCAGCACGGCCACTCGCGACCGGCTGATGCGGACCCGCACGGAAGAGTTCGGTGACGCGCCGATTGACGAGGTCATCACGCGGCTTCTCGATGAGCACGCCGACCAGGCGCTGAGGGCAAAGATGCGGGCCGACGCGGAGCACGCTCGTGGCAACATCGACGACCTCGCGGAGGTTCGCCGGGTACAGGCTGAGATGGACGAGCTCAGTGCGTGGTGACGTTTACCGGCTGCGCGCACCCCGCGATGCCGTCGGTCACGAGCAACAAGGAGCGCGGTACGTCGTGGTGGTGCAGTCCGACGATCTCAACCTGTCCACGACGATCGTCGCTCCTACCTCCGCCTCAGCCCACCCTTACGTGTTCCGGCCCGAGGTCGCCGTGCGCGGCGAGCCAACCCGACTCATGCTGGACCAACTGCGTGCCGTCGACGTCGAAAAGGCAATCGGCGAGCGCGTCGGCCGGCTGAGCCCGGCCGAGATGGTCGAGGTCAACCGGCTGCTACGCGCCGTTCTCGACATCCTTTGAGCCGGCCCAGCTCCTGGACGGCAAACTACCGGACCTGCGCGTCGGGGTCCTGCGTCGAAGCCTCCAGCGCTCGGGCGACCGCCGAGATGATCTGGCTGTCGTCCACGCCGAGTTGACGCGTCTCGCGGACGAACGCGGCAGCGTGGTGACGCAGCATCTCATCCGGACCGGGCCCGGCGGGCGGCGCGGCCGCGACCCGGGTGCCGCCGCCACGCCGGGAGGTCACCAGCCCCGCCCAGCGCAGCGAGCCGCGCCGCGCACCCGGTCCGGCATCGGCCTCCGCTGCCCACTCCCGGGTCGACACGCTCAGCCTGGAGAGCTTCACGGGCGGCTCGGAGGTTGACCGGCGCGGTCCACGTCCATCATCATCCCAGGCTGGGCGTACTATCATCTCAGGCTGAGATGCGCAGCATCCGCTGATGCGTGTCGTCCACTTCGGGCAGGGATCCGCTTCGGACAGGGACCGGCTGCGGGCAGAGACAGGGCTAGGACACTGATCAAACGGACCTTCACCTTCGCCAAGCACCACACGCCCAGCAACGTGCGCGTGGCGGTGCGGTGGACGATGCTCGAGACGCGGATCGCGAGAAGCCGGCTGACGATCCCGGTGGTCGCCCGCTGCGAATACGACAACATCTACCACTGCACGGTCCGCAAGACGGGCAGCCAGTGGGTGAAGGCCATCCTCAGCGACCCGGTCGTGTATCAGTACTCCGGCCTGCTGCCCTTCGATCAGCGAGTCCACCGGCGGCGTTACCCTGACGCCATTCCGCCCGGCCGGGTCGCCTCGTCGCTCTTCGTCGGCTACAAACGCTTCGAAGCGATCCCCAAGCCGGAGAAGTACCGGGCCTTCTTCGTGATGCGGGACCCGCGCGACATCGTCGTCTCCAGTTACTTCTCGCTGCGGAACTCGCACACCCCGATGGGTGACGTCCTGCACCATCGGAAGATCCTCAAAGAGAAGCCACGCAAGGAAGGCCTGCTCTACATCATCAACCACCTCGCGGAGAAGAACCTGTTCTCCGCGCTGCGGTCGTGGGTGGCCGCACCCAGCGCCGAGACGTTCCGCCTCTTCCGGTACGAGGATCTGACCGGTGAGCGACAGGCGGACGAGGTGGAAGAGTTGATGCGGCACTGTGGGATTGCCCTGCCTCCGGCCGAATTGGCGGCGCTACTCGACCGGCACGGGTTCTCCCGGATGCGCAAGAATCGCCTGGAGACCGGGCCGACTGCGCACTACCGCAAGGGCAAGGCCGGCGACTGGCTCAACCATTTCGACGACGACATCTACGAAGCCTTCGTCGCGACGACCGGCAACCTCGTCGAGCTCTGCGGGTACCCCAGCCGAGACGAGGCGCGTGCGGCCCTGGACCCGAACGGTCAGCAGAGCCTGGACCCGAACGGCCAGTAGGGCCACACCGAGACGGATCGACCGTGATGCGGGCCGATCCCGGCGGGGCGGGGCTGCGGTCCAGCGATCGAGCCATCACAATGCGTACATGGTCTATGACGCCAACCAGGTGCCTGAGCACCTGTTGATCAAAATCGAGCATCGGGACGACCCGGTATCGGCGGTTTCCGAGGACGACGCCCGCAACCGTGCGGCCGCTTATCCGAAGCTCATGTGGGGTGCCCCGATCTACGGCTCTGCCCAGGAGGTAAACGGTCGGTGGCGGATCCTGCGGCTGAACGCCGACAGCCCGCAGGACGCCCGTGACAGCCTTGCATCCCACTTCCGGAGGCTGCACAGTGAGACACCGCAGACCCCCGAGCACGCCGCCGAGCGGGCAGAGTACGAAGCGGTGTACGAGTTGCTGGACTGGGAGGCGGTCGACGAGCTGACCGTCAACGGTTCCCGCTACCGGATCATCCGCGCCCAGCCGTTCATCCGGATGGGCGCGGACGGGCCGGAGCCACCCCGGCCGACCGACCCGGACCCGTACCCGCCGGGCCAGACGAAGCGGAACACGTCGCAGTTGGATGGATTCGTTATTGACCCGGCCGCCGGCACCGGACTGACCAACGGACTCGTCCGGATGGAAATGATCTCCGCCTCCTACCATCCGAGGGCCGTCCCAGGGGACGTGCACGCCGATTCCCGGCTGGCGGTGACCACGCATCCGAACGTGGTGCTGCTCCCGGTCGGTTTCACCGTCGGAGAGTGCGTCGCTGGCCGATGGCGGCCGCGGTCGTCCACCACCTACGCGACGCCGCAGGACGCCCGGGACGCGCAGTCGTTCTCGATCTCCGACGTCGGGGTCAAGCTGGACGACGACACCCCGATGGAAGAGTTCATGGCCGCGTACGAGCAGGCCCGTGCGGCGCACCGGCCGCCCCGCACCGACGACTTCGAGTTGAAGGGCGTCCCGTGCCGGGTGACCCGGGTGGAGACCTTCGTCCGGGTCGGCCCGGACGGCCCGGAAGGGCCCCGCCCGTCGGACCCGGACTCGCACCTGCCACCGGCACGGCTCATGCAGGAACCTGACGTCCCAGCATAGACATAGGTTGATGGACTGGGAGCGCTCCCGTAACATACCCGGCACGGATGTTAACGCTCACCTAACACTGACCTGAGCACAAGTGCTAGGTCACCGTCCTGCCGGGAGAGTGCTACATGATCAAATCGAGAACAACCAGAGCCGGGCTGGCGTCGGCCGGGGCCGCGTTGCTGGCGTCGGCGGCGCTCGTCGTGGCGGCACCGGCCGGTGCCGCCGCGGCGGGCTGCTCGGTCAACTACGCCGTGTCGTCACAGTGGCCGGGTGGGTTCGGCGCCAACGTGACCATCACCAACCTCGGTGATCCGCTGACCAGTTGGACGCTGACGTGGTCGTTCGGCGCCGGGCAGACCGTGACGCAGGCCTGGAACACATCACTGACCCAGAGCGGCTCGGCGGTGACCGCCAGCAACGTCAGCTACAACAACGCCGTCCCCACCAACGGTACGGTGTCGTTCGGCTTCAACGGCTCGTGGACGGGCAGCAACCCGGCACCGACGAGTTTCGCGCTCAACGGTGTGGCATGTAACGGCGGCACGACCCCGACCACCGCACCGCCGACCACCGCGCCACCCACCACCGCACCGCCACCGACCACCGCGCCACCCACCACCGCACCGCCGCCGACCACCGCACCGCCGACCTGCAATCTGCCGTCGAGCTACCGCTGGACCTCCACCGGCGCACTCGCCCAACCCCGCTCCGGCTGGGTGTCGTTG